>Ga0335069_10001700_pt1 | contig 35149 bp, 33 predicted proteins | sample Lox_Sample_11_FD_206714 | JGI IMG/M metagenome (GOLD analysis project Ga0335069, IMG submission 206714) | Soil microbial communities from Loxahatchee National Wildlife Refuge, Florida, United States - Lox_Sample_1.1 | ecosystem: Environmental > Terrestrial > Soil > Wetlands | place: USA... | reverse complement strand
CTGCCGATCACGTAGTGAGGTGAGAGCCTAGAACGTCCGGCTTCAACCTCAGGCGACTGTCCGGCCTCTTGTCCGGATGCCTACCGATCGACACACGGCCACAGGCACGTGCGAATTTGGGCGAGCGGCACATAGGCGCATTGGAAATGCATTGCAAGAAAAAACGACACGCGAGCTTAAAAATTTTTGAAGTTTTTGCTCGCGCGCCTCAGCGTGGAGCGTCGGCAAGTGGCGCGCGGCCGCGCGTGTGGTCAGCCGAGCGTCTCGCTCGGCACCCGCTCGGCACTTGGCGACGCACTCCTGAGCGCGCCGGCGTGGTGACGTGAGCGCCGCGGTGTGTGATAGCTGGCGGCCCGCCGTCCCCCGAACTTCCCATAGAGGTGCGTGAAAATGCCTGCTTTGCCGATCACCTTCGCCTGCGGCCTCTACGACCGCGTGCTGGCGCTGCAAACCGGCGAGATCAAAGCCGCTGGCATCGATCTTAACTTTTTGGTCATGGACAATCCGCGGCAGATCTTCGACCGCATGAATAACGGGCTCGAATTCGATGCCTGCGAGATGTCAAGCTCGGAGTTCATCAGCCGCTACGCCGCCAAGAAGCTGCCCTATGTGGCGCTGCCAGTCTTCGTCTCGCGCGTCTTCCGCCACGGTTTCATCGTGGTGAACCGCAAGCACGTTACCTCGGCCAAAGACCTTGCCGGCAAGCGCATCGGGGTGCCGCTATACACCCAGACCGCGGCGCTGTTTGTGCGCGGCCTGATGCAGCATGACCTCGGCATCGACCTGTCCGGCATCGAATGGGTCCAAGGCGCGGTCAACGAACCCGGCGCTTACGGCAATCCCGCCGTCATGCCGATGCTCAAGCCGGTCAAGATTACGCCGAACCAGAGCGGCAAATCGCTAAGCCAGCTTCTGGAGAGCGGCGAGATCCAGGCCATCATCGGCTCGACGATCCCCGAAGCGCTCGGCCGCCATCCGGACGTGGCGCGCCTCTTTCCCGATTACAGGGCCCGCGAGCAGGACTATTTCCGCCGCACCAAGATCTTCCCGATCATGCACCTGATCGTTATCCGCAACGACATCTATGAGCGCCATCCCGAGGTGGCGGCGAGTCTGTACCAGGCCTTGAATGCGGCAAAGGACCGGGCCTGGGAACGGATGCGCTTCTCCGGGACGCTGCGCTACATGCTGCCCTGGCTCCCCGATGATGTCGCCGAGATCGACGAGATTTTCGGCGGCGATTGCTGGCCCTATGGCGTCGAGCCGAACCGGCCGACGTTGGAAGCGCTGGTGACCTATATGGTCGAACAGGGACTGATCGCGGAGCGCATTCCTGTCGAAAGGCTGTTCGTGCCGGTCTCGGGCTGAGCACCGCGGGCTTACTGAGGCCGCGCTTGCGCGCTGCGCAGCGCCCGTTCGACCATGACGCCGACCAGATGCTTGCGATAGGCGCCGCTGGCATGGATGTCGTCGGCGGGCTCCACGGCGGCGGAAGCCGCTGCTTCGGCTTGCGCGATGATGGTGTCATCGATCTTGTGGCCTTCCAGCACCATCTCGACTGCCGTCAGGCGTAATGGCACGTCGGCGACGCCGACCGCACCAGCATGGGCATTGTGCGCCCTGCCTTCGGCATCCTGGTCATAGAACAGCATCGCCGCCGCCAGGGCGAAATCGCCGCGGCGGCGGGCGAACTCGCAGAAACCGTAGCGCCGTTCGGAAGGCCAGGCCGGAAACCTGATCTCGGTGATGATCTCGTCGGCCGCAAGCGCGGTCATCAGCGGGCCGCGGAAGAAGTCCTTTGCGGCGATGACGCGCGCGCCGGCTTTGCCGACCACCGCGATGTCCGCCTCGCAGGTGACAACAATGCCCGGCAGCTCGGCCGCAGGATCGGCATGCGCCAGGCTGCCGCCCGCCGTCCCACGATTGCGGATCTGGTAGTGCGCGACGTGTTCGATAGCCGCGATGAGGAGCGGGTGTGCCTTGGCCAGCCGCGTGTCTCTGAGGATGTCGCTCCAGCGCGCCATTGCACCGAGCGTCACGCCGGCATCGGTGATCTTGATTTGCCGGAGCTCCGACAGCTTGCGCAGATCGACCAGAAGCGCCGGCGCCGCAACCCGGAAGGCCAGCATTGGCACCAGGCTCTGGCCACCGGCCAGCGCCTTGGCCTCGCCGCCATGCGCGGCCAGGAGAGCGACGGCTTCGGACACGCTGGTCGGGCAGGCATATTCGAACGGCGGAAGCTTCATGACGGACGCCTGATGTCGAGAGCCTAGCGCTTCGAACGCTAACACCGGCTTCGGCGAAGGGTCAAACGCGGGACAGCCTCATGCTTTCGGCGTATTTGTTCGCCACATGTTTTCCGCCGCAATTCCTGCTAGGCTTCCCGCCAACAACAAGGCGCGAAGCGCGCCCGTTTGATCTGCGGAGGAAGCCGATGCTGAAGAAGACGCCGCGCAACGCAAACGGCAAAAACGGTCACAAGAGCGGTCATAAAAAGGCCGGCAAGAGCAGCAACCGCAAGCCGCTTGCCGTCAGCGAGCTGCCGAAGATCAACAATCTCACCGATACTCGCGACATCCTTGCGCACGCCGCCAAGGATGCCAAAGAGCATGATTATTTCATCGTTGACGTCGACGCCCACGTCACCGAGACCGCGTTCTGGTCGGAGGTCGTCGATCGCATGGAGAGCGACGTCTACAAGCAGATGGCGCGCGCCTTCAAGGAGCGCGGCAGTGCGCCCGGCCTGCTCAATGCAACGCCCGGCATGCTCTACCAAGATGTGTTCGGCCGCATTCCGCATCAGCAGCGGCTCGGTGAAGCCGTTCCGGGCGGACGCACCCATGCGCAGGTGACGCTGGTTCAGCGCGCCATGGATTCGATGGGCATCGACTACATGGTGGTGTTTCCGACCCCGATGCTGGTTCTCGGCATGCACCCGCAGATCGAGATGGAAGTCGTCATCGGCAATGCCTTCAACAAATGGCTGACCGAAGAAATCCTGCCGCAGGATCCGCGCATCAAGGCGATGCTGTATCTGCCATTTAATCACCCCGAAGCCTGCGTGAAGGCGGTCGAGATGTACGCCAATACGCCGGGCGTAATCGGCTATTCGGTGACCTCGACGCGCTTCCGCGCGGTCAATCACGACAGCTACATGCCGCTCTATTCCGCCATTCAGGCGACCGGCAAGCCGCTCGCCTTCCATTCGGGCTTCCACTGGGGCGACCAGTCGATGCAGCAGTGCAATCGATTCATCTCGATGCACGCGATTTCGTTCGTCTATTACAACCTCATCCACATGACGAACTGGATCATCAACGGTCTGCCGGAGCGCTTCCCGAAACTCAAAGTGCTGTGGATCGAGAGCGGACTCGCCTGGGTGCCGTTCCTGATGCAGCGGCTGGACTCCGAATACATGATGCGGTCGTCCGAAGCCCCGCTGCTCAAGCGCCGGCCGAGCGAATATATCGCGGACATGTATTTCACCAGCCAGCCGCTCGAACGCTCGAACCTGAAGCTCACCGAAGCGACCTTCGATGCAATCAAGGCGAAAACGCAGCTCCTGTTCGCGTCGGACTGGCCGCACTGGGACTTCGACCTGCCCTCCTCGATCACCTCGCTGCCGTTCCTCGACGAAGCGGCCAAGCGCAACATTTTGGGTCTGAACGCCGCACGCCTGTTCAACCTCGAAGTACCCAAGCACAAGCTGGTCCAGCCCGATACCCGGATCAAAAAAGCGCCGGCGACACATGTGCCGGTGACGGCTTGAGGACGATCGTAGCTCCATGGTGAAGGCTCACAGAGCCGCCAAGGTTGCGGCGAAATCGAAACCGCCGCCGCGCCGCGCGGCGCAGGCCGCAGCGAAGAACGCGGACTTCTGCGCCGCGGCCAACGACGCTCTCAAGCGCGGCGAACCGGACGCGATCTCCGACAAGACCTTGCAACAGGTTCTGGCCGCGGCGGTGAAAGTCTATGCCGCCAAGGTCGAGCGGCGCGGCCATGACGTGGAACCGTTTCCGCGCGGCACGGTGACGGCGACCGAGACGGTGGTGACCGCCTGCGGGCTCATTCGCGCCGCCGATCTCAATATGTTCGACGTGGCGATCTGGTTTCATCGCCCGCCGGGGATTGAATGAGAGCTAGTGAGAGGGATCAACGGCTATGGATGAGGTCTCGGTCGGCAAGCTGACGGATATCGCCGATGGCGATTACCGGGTTTTCGCGCTGGAAAATCTCGAGGTCGGCATTTTCCGCACCGGCAGCAAAGTGCTGGCCTATGAGAATGTCTGTCCGCATGCCGGCGGTCCGGTCTGCCAGGGCAAGATCTTTCATCAGGTCGAGGAGATCATCACACCTGACAAGAAGAGCGCGGGGCTGCGCTTCGGCAAGCAGCGCCACATCGTCTGTCCGTGGCATGGCTATGAATTCGATCTGGCGACCGGCTGCCATCCGGGCGACGCTTCGGTGCGGCTGACGCCGGTGCCGGTCGCCGTGCGCGACGGCAAGATCTATGTCAGTGTGAAGGATTAGCGAGCATCGCGTCGGCAAGCTTCTCCGCGACCATGATGGTCGGGATATTGGTATTGCCGCGCGGGATCGTCGGCATGATCGAGGCATCGATCACGCGCAGCCCCTCGAAGCCATGGACGCGCCCGGATGGATCGGTCACCGCGTCGCGATCGCTGGCGGCGCCCATGCGGCAAGTGCCGACCGGATGGAATGTGCCGGCGACATTCTCCTGAATATGCGCGGCCAGCGCCGCATCGTCTTGCACAAGCGCCGAGAGATCGACGCGGCGGTCGGCGAGCGTAGCAAAGATCGGCCCGGCGAGCGGCGGCACGGCTTCGATCAGGCGGGCGATCGCCGCGCTCCTGATCTTGTTGGCGGTCGTGACCCGATTGAGCTGCCGCAGCCGGTCATTGAATTTCACAGGAAAGGTCAGCCGCGTCATGTCCCGGACCGCGGGATGGGCGAGAATTTCGACACTGCGGCGGAAGCCGATCATGAGGCGCCGCAGATCGAGCTCGTGGCCGGTGAAATTGAACTCGACCAGCGGATAATCGAAAGGATCCGCCGAGACCAGCGACACCTGGCCCCGCGCCATCGGCTTCAGCAGCGATGGAGCGATATTGGCGACCTGACGGCCCAGTGGGCTCCAGGACGTTTTGCACTGCACATTAATATAGATGTCCTGAGGTGGCGTTCCGGGCAGGCCCGAGGTGTAGCGGAATGCCGACATCGGATGCGGTTTGATGCTGTCCGATTGCCGGGTTCCGGGCTTTTGCAACAGGCCGAGAAAGATGATGGCGTGGTTGGAAAGATTCTGACCGACCCCCGGCCGATCGGCCCGCACTTCAATGCCAAGCGCGCGCAGCGCTTGCGCCGGGCCGATTCCGGCCCGCATCAAAAAAGCCGGCGAATGAACGCCCCCCAGCGCAACGATGATTTCGTTGGCAAAGAATTCCTTTTGTTGCCCGGCGATTGAAACCGTCACGCCTTTGGCGCGGCGGCCGTCGAAGATGAGACCGGTCACGGTCGTCTCGGCGAGGACAGTGAGATTGGCGCGAGCGCGTATTGGCGCATCGAGATAACAGGTTTGCGCCGAGGCGCGCTTGTCGGGCCAGTTGCTCATCGGCACCGGGCCATAGCCGTCGCGGAAATCCGCATTCATGTCGGCGACGAAGGGAATTTGGCGCTCCGCAGCGAAGGCGCCGACCGCCTTCGACAGTTGCGGCCAGTCCTCGATTTTGGTGCGGCGGATCGGCACCGCGCCGTTCTTGCCGTGCGCGGCGCCGTCAAAATCCCAATCGTTCTCGAGCTTTCTGAAATACGGTAGCACATCGTCCCAGCCCCAGCCGGTGGCGCCGTGCGCCTGCCATTCGGCGTAATCGTCGGGCGTGCCGCGATAGGCCACCATGCCCATGACATTGGAGCCGCCGCCGACCAGCCGGCCTTGGGAAAATCCGGTGAGCGGCGAATTGTCCTTGCGCCGCCAATGCACTTTCAGGCCGGGCCAGAAATAGGCGTCGTTGTAATAAGACCGCGGATAGGAATCGAGCACATCGGCGGGCTCGGCGCCCGGCACCACGTCACGGCCGGCTTCGAGCAAGAGCACGCTTGAACTTGAGCGCGCGGACAGCCGGTTGGCCAAGACGCAGCCGGCGGCACCGGCGCCAATAATGATGACATCGAAATTTTGCGGCATTTCAGTTCCGGCTTCCCCCCAAACACGCAATGACGAGCGTTCCGCGTGCTTTATTGAACATCTCCCCCGCATGCTTTACTGGATCACCGATGGGCGCAAGCTACCTACAAGCATGCTTGGTCCGCGGCCGGCAGAGGTAAGTATTCCCATGACTGAGACCAAAACCCTTCACGGCGTGATCGCCGCCATCGCTACCGCGGTCGATGCCAAAGGCGAGCCGGATTGCGCGCGCTCGACCGCTTTGGCGCGTTTTCTGCTCGCGAATGGCTGCGATGGGCTCAACGTGCTTGGCACGACCGGGGAAGCAACCTCGTTTTCGCTGGATCAGCGCAAGCGCGTGATGAGTGCTTACGCACAGGGCGGCCTGCCGCTTGATCGCATGATGGTCGGCACCGGAGCCGCCGCGCCGGCGGACGCCATCGCGCTGACCAAACACGCCGCCGAGCTCGGCTTTGCCGGCGCGTTGGTGCTGCCGCCGTTCTATTACAAGGGCGTGGCTGACGACGGGCTGGTCGCCTATATCGACGCGATCCTGAGCGCGACTGCGGCGAGGCCGATCCCGCTTTACCTCTATCATTTCCCGGCGCAGTCGGGTCTGCCCTGGCACGTCGCGCTGATCCGCCGGCTGCTCGACACGTTCGGCGACCGCATCGTCGGCTTGAAGGATTCTTCCGGCGACATGGCCTATGCGCGCGAGGCCGCAGGCATTCTGCCACGCTTCAAGGTCTTCCCATCGACCGAGGCAGTTTTGGCCGAGGCGCGCACCGGCGTATTCGCCGGCTGCATTTCGGCGACCGCCAATCTCAACGCCGATCTCTGTGCGCGCGCTTTTCGCACCGGTGACGCCGTTGCGCTTTCGGAAGCCGTCACGATCCGCAATCTGTTCAACGGCAAACCGCTCGTGCCCGGCATCAAGATGCTGCTCGCCCATATCCATAATGACCCGCAATGGGCGGTCATGGAGCCCCCGCTCGCCGCTTTCCCGGCGGTGGATCGGGCGGCAGTGGTGTCAGGATATGAGGCGGTCCGCGCCAAGCGCGTCGCCTAGGCGCCGCGGCATCGTCACGGCATAAGTATTCGTACGAATCCGTATGGAGTCGTACGGATTGGGCTCGGAGGAGGCCGGTCCCGGCGCTAAAATATTGCCAAGTTGACGATAGGGCCCGACACCCCTATAAGCCCGCTCTCATTCACGACTGACTGTGTTGAACTATGGCTAATACGAAGTCCGCCAAGAAGGCTGCCCGCCAGGCCGTGCGCCGCACCGCCGTCAATAAAGCGCGCCGTTCGCGGGTGCGCACCGCCGTGCGCAAGGTCGAAGAAGCGATCGCTTCCGGTGACCGCGCGCGTGCCGTCGCTGCCATGGCCGAGGCCGAACCTGCGATCATTCGTGCGGCGCAAAAGAACATCATGCACCGCAACGCCGCGCGCCGGAAAGTCTCACGGCTGGCGCATCGTATCGCCAAGATCGCGAAGTAATTTCGCGAATAGATTTCGCGTCGGCCGCGATCGGCCTGGACGCTGCGCACTGCCGCTCGCGGCAGGATGTGAATTGCCATCAAACTGTTGTGGTACTGTCATTGCAATCTGCAATGACGACCGAGCTGGGCGTCGCGCAGATTTGTGCGCATGATTTCGTGCGAGCTGCTCTGATCGGGCTTTATTTGCTCTCTTTTTGCTCGCGGGTGGCTACCCCATAAAAATGATCAAAAGAATCCATTTGCGATGAATGGGTTATTGCGATGGCTTCCGACTGGGCTTTGAGTCACGCGGAATCTGCCACGCCGATTCATATTTGCTCGGTGTTTGCTGCGGCGATGTTTCGCGGATTACAGTACAGTAACAATTTTGTGAATCGGCAAATTGACTCAATGCGTTGAGCAAGGCCGGGCCCAATCGAGGTCGATGCCGTTCTGAAAGTCGAATAATGGCGCGGCTTTTTTAGATGTTTTTTTACGGTTGCAGGCTGCGCATCGCGTGCTAGGGTTTCCTTCCCTTCACACCGAAGGTCTTCAACAAGAGTCCAGTTAGAAACTCATCGAGAATGGGTGCGGGAGAACTGTGTCTTCGGGATGCCGTACTGACGTCGCCGTTGTTGCGCTGCAATTTCATCTTTCGCAAGCAGCCGATGCCGGGTCGCCACGTTGCTCGAAAGCATAGGTGAGGATTCCGCACCGCTTAGACGGAAACGACAGACGACCATCGGATCTGGGAACGATGGAGGTGGGCATGATGACGGCAATCTGCAATCCATTACCGGCTGCGAGATCAGCGACCAGCCGCGCTCTGCGCAAGGTTTTCCCGCGCAAGAGCTTTCCGAGCCGGCCGTTCTGGCCGAGAGCCGCCGCCAGCGGGTGACGCCGCCTCCGTTCTAAAGCGGCAGGCTGCATTCGCCCTTAGACGAATCCGCCGGCCGACTTGAACCACTCTTTTGCAGACGAGTTGCGACTCGGCATCGCCGGGCCTGGGCGGCTTTGCGCCCCGCGTCGCCGGCTTGGACAACGATTGACCTCGGGGAAAGACAGAGAAAAATGACAAGCATGCATCAGGAGCGCTGGGGGCGAGTCAAAGATCAATTGCGTTCCGAACTGGGAGACGACGTATTCACGAGCTGGTTTGGCCGGATGGAGCTTGATAGCGTGGACAAGGGCGTCGTACGCCTTTCGGTCCCGACGCGTTTCCTGCGCAACTGGATTCAGTCGCATTATAGCGAAAAGGTGCTGACCCGCTGGCAGGCTGAGGAATCCGACGTCACCCGCCTTGAGGTCAGCGTGCGTTCGGCGACGATCCGCCCGATCCCGGTGCGGCCGAAGCTGCCGGAAGCTGTTTCGCCGGTACAGAACGGGCGCGATGGCTATTTGAACGGCGGCGAGGCTCGCTCGAGCGTCCCGTTCCTGACCGTCCACGAGGCGTTGGGCGGCTCGCCGCTCGATCCGCGACTCACTTTCGACAGTTTCATTGTCGGACGATCGAACACGCTGGCGCACGCCGCTGCCAAGCAGGTGGCGACCAGCCGGCACGGCGAGCCGCTGATGTTCAATCCGCTCTACGTCCATGCCGCCGTCGGTCTCGGCAAGACGCATCTGCTGCAGGCGATCACCTGGGCGGGCAACAGCGCCGGCGACCGCAAGATGCTTTACCTGACCGCCGAACGCTTCATGTATGGCTTCGTCTCGGCCTTGCGCACGCAGACCACTTTGGCCTTCAAGGAAGCGGTCCGCGCCATCGATGTGCTGGTGATCGACGACCTGCAATTCCTGCAGGGGCGTTCGACTCAGGCCGAGTTCTGCCACACGCTCAATGCCCTGATCGACGCCGGCCGCCAGGTGGTCATCGCCAGCGACCGGCCGCCGGCGGACCTCGAGAGCCTCGACGACCGGGTCCGTTCGCGGCTCGCCGGCGGGCTCGTGGTTGAGATCGGCGCGCTCGGCGAAGATCTTCGCCTTGAAATCCTCAAGAGCCGCATCTGCGCGGCGCGCACGCATCACCCGGGCTTCGAAGTGCCGCAGCCGGTCCTGGCCTATATCGCGAAGTCGGTCACCCATAACGGCCGCGACCTCGAAGGCGCCGTCAATCGGCTGCTCGCCCACAGCAAGCTCACCGGCCAGCCGGTGACGCTGGAAATGGCCGAGCGCGAAATGCGCGACCTGATCCGGCCCGCCGAACCCAAGCGGGTGCGCATCGAGGACATCCAGCGCGTCGTCGCCCGGCAGTACAATGTGAGCCGCGCCGACCTGTTGTCGTCGCGTCGCACGGCGAATGTGGTGCGCCCGCGCCAGGTGGCCATGTATCTTGCGAAGGTGCTGACACTGCGTTCGCTGCCGGAAATCGGCCGCCGCTTCGGTGGACGCGACCACACCACGGTTTTGCACGCGGTGCGCAAGATCGAAAATCTCGCCGGCAATGACAGCGCCTTTGCCGAGGAAATTGAGGGGCTCAAACGGCAGCTTCAAGATTGAGGGCAAAACGACCAACTGCTTCAAATTCCGTCTGAAGCTTGCCTTCGAGGATCTGAGCGCTGCCCAAGCACCCCGGATAGGCGGCGCCAATCCCCCCAAAACCCTGTGAAAAGACAGGAAAAAATCGGCAAAAAGGCCGGGCCGATTGCCCCCCGGTCTTGCCGAAATCGCCGCGCCAAGCCACTTTTGTGGTCCGCCAGAGCATGATCCCGAAATCGGGCTCCCGATATTCGGCGACCACCATGCTTAAACGAAAATCTCGGCCGCGATCCGGCTACCGATCTGGATCAAGGTCAGGCAGGGTTCAGGGGTTCTGATCCGCTGTTCTCCACGGATTGAGCGATGAAGGTCACGGTAGAGCGTTCCGAACTGTTGAAGTCGCTGAGCCATGTCCACCGCGTGGTGGAGCGCCGCAACACCATTCCGATCCTGGCCAACGTGCTGCTGCAGGCCGACAAGTCAAAGCTTTCGCTCAAGGCCACCGACCTCGATGTCGAAGTGACCGACGCGATCGCGGCCGAAGTCGGTCCGGGCGGATCGACGACGGTGCCGGCGCATATGTTCTTCGACATCGTGCGCAAGCTGCCGGAGGGCGCGCAGATCATTCTTGAGTCCTCGGGTGATCGCGCCGCGCTTGCAATCCGCGCCGGCCGCTCGCGCTTCACCCTGCAGACGCTCCCGGAAAGCGATTTTCCCGATCTCGCGCCCGGCGACATGACGCACAAATTCACACTCAAGGCCGCCGAACTGAAGCGGCTGATCGACAAGACCCAGTTCGCCATTTCGACCGAAGAAACACGCTACTATCTCAACGGCATCTACCTGCACGCTGCCGGCTCCGGCAAGGCGCAAACGCTGCGTGCGGTGGCCACCGACGGTCATCGGCTGGCGCAAATGGAATTGCCGCTGCCGAAAGGCGCTGAAGGCATTCCCGGCGTGATCGTGCCGCGCAAGACCGTGAGCGAAGTGCAGCGGCTGATGGAAGACGGTGAAGCCGAGGTTCTGATCGAGCTTTCGGTCGGCAAGATCCGCTTCACCATCGGTCAGACCATCCTGACCTCGAAGCTGATCGACGGCACTTTCCCGGATTATGGCCGCGTCATTCCGGCCAACAATGACAAGGAACTCGTCGTCGACAAGAAAGAATTCGAGGAAGCGGTCGATCGCGTCTCGACGGTGTCGAGCGAGCGCGGCCGCGCCGTCAAATTGTCGATCACCGGCGGACGGCTTCTGCTCTCGGTCACCAATCCGGATTCCGGCAGCGCCAATGAGGAGCTCGAAGTCAGCTATGAAGCCGATCCAATCGATATCGGCTTCAACTCACGCTATCTCCTCGACATCGCGGCACAGATCGAAAGCGAGGCGGCGGTTCTCAAGCTCGCCGATCCGGGCTCGCCGACCCTGATCCAGGACAAGGATCCGCACGGCGCGCTCTATGTGCTGATGCCCATGCGGGTCTAGGCTGCGTCCCGATTCAGTGGAATCGGAATGCCATGACGCCTGCCCGCCTGCACCGGATCCGGCTGACGAATTTCCGCAATTATCATACCGCCTCGCTTGAAACCGATGCGGCGACGATCGTGCTCGTCGGTCCCAACGGCGCCGGCAAGACCAATCTAATCGAGGCCATTTCCTTCCTGGCGCCCGGCCGCGGCCTGCATCGGGCGACCCTGGATGAAGTCGCTTTTTCCGAGGGCGACGGGTCCTGGGCGGTGTCCGCCGAAATCGAGGGTGCGCTCGGCCTGGCGACGCTCGGGACCGGTATCGACAGGCCTCCCGACGAAGGCACGGTTCAACGCAAATTCCGCATCGATCGCGAGCCGGTGACGTCGGCCTCCGCTTTCGCCGATCATCTGCGCCTGCTCTGGCTGGTGCCGGCGATGGACGGCTTGTTCACCGGTGCGCCGTCCGAGCGCCGGCGGTTTCTGGATCGGCTGGTGCTCGCGGTCGATGCCGACCACGGCAGCCGCGTCAACGCGCTCGACCGTTCGCTGCGCTCGCGCAACCGGCTGCTCGAGGAACCGCGGCCGGATCCGCATTGGCTCGACGCCGTCGAGCACGAAACCGCTGAACTCGCGGTCGCGGTGGCGAGCCTGCGCGCTGAAACCGTTGCACGCCTGGAAGCCGTCCTGGCGAGCCGCAAAGATTCCGCTTTCCCCTCCGCCGAAATTGCGCTCGAGGGCTGGATGGAACAGCTAATCCCGGCGCATCCGGCGCGCGAAATCGAAGAACGCTATCGCGCCCTCCTGCGCGACAATCGTGCTCGCGATGCCGCGGCCGGGCGTACGCTGGACGGGCCGCATCTGACCGATCTGAAAGTTGTCTACGCGCCCAAAGCCGTCGCCGCCGCTGATGCCTCGACCGGCGAACAGAAGGCTCTCTTGATCGGGCTCGTTCTGGCGCATGCGGGCCTGATTGCGGACATGACCGGCCACGCGCCGATCTTGCTGCTCGATGAGGTGGTCGCTCATCTCGATCCCGCGCGGCGTGGAGCGCTGCAGGGCGAGCTGCGGCAGCTTGGCAGTCAGGTCTGGATGACCGGCGCCGATCCGGCGCTGTTTGCCGAAGTCGGGCCGGACGCGGCGCGCGTCGAAGTCAAAGCCGGCCGGCTTGAGATGCGGCCGGCATATCTCTGATCGCCCCGCAGAACTCACTTAAATACCCGACCCATCGAACCCTTCAAACCGGGGAACAACATGACGTGAAAGCTCTTAATTCTATGAGTGAGAGTAGCGACTAAGGGGGATGGCGCACTGCCTTGCCAAGGTGCCAAGAGTGCGACAGAGGCGACCATGCCGGAACCGGCTGAAGACGTGATCATTCGTAATCTGATCGAGTCTTTGGAGCGTCTGCGCGGCGACATTGATCGCATGGAACTTTGGGCGGCCGCTCTGGGCAGCTTTCGGCAGCCCGCGCCCGAATACCAGCCCAGCGACCGGCACCTCCTGAAACCGTCCGAGCGCCCGCGCGGCGTACCCCGGTCCTGATCCCAAATCCGGTATCGAAGGGGCCGTGATAGCCCTCAGCGATATGCTTTCCAGCTCGTTATTTGTTGAGGCTCTTTGCGGGCCGAATCGGGGCTCGATTCAGCGCTGGGCTTAACCTTGAAAAACCAAGATTCGACAATATCTTACACCTATCCACTTTGACCTGTACGCGGCGCTGTTTTCGTGTACAAGAATCATCGTTCCACACGCGTTTTTGGCAAGCGATTCGCGAGTTCCCCGCAAGGCTGACCTGCATGGCTGAACCTGTCCGCAAACCGACCCCGAAAGCATCTTCAGATTACGATGCGGAATCGATCAAGGTGCTCAAGGGGCTCGATGCCGTGCGCAAGCGGCCGGGCATGTATATCGGCGACACCGATGACGGCTCCGGCTTGCATCACATGGTTTATGAGGTCGTCGACAACGCCATCGACGAGGCGCTCGCAGGTTTCGCCAAACAGGTGACCGTCACGCTCAATCCGGATGGTTCCTGCACCGTGCGCGACGACGGCCGCGGCATCCCGACCGACATCCACAAAGGCGAAGGCGTGTCGGCGGCCGAGGTCATCATGACCCAGCTTCATGCCGGCGGGAAGTTCGACCAGAACTCCTACAAAGTCTCCGGCGGCCTGCATGGCGTCGGCGTCTCGGTGGTCAACGCGCTGTCGACCTGGCTCAAGCTCACGATCTGGCGCGATGGCCAGGAACATTTCATGGAATTCCGCGACGGCGATGCCGTGGCGCCGCTCGCCGTTGTCGGCGCCGCGCGCGACAAGCGCGGCACCGAAGTGTCGTTCCTGCCGTCAAAGCAGACCTTCACCATGACCGAGTTCGATTTCGCCACGCTGGAACACCGGCTGCGCGAGCTCGCCTTCCTCAATTCCGGCGTCAAGATCGTGCTCTCCGACATGCGCCATGCCGTCGAGCATCGCGAGGAACTGCTTTACGAAGGCGGCGTCGAAGCTTTCGTCAAATATCTCGACCGCAACAAGACGCCGCTCATTCCGCAGCCGATCGTCATGAAGGCCGAGCGCGACAATGTCATGGTCGAATGCGCATTGTGGTGGAACGACGGCTACCACGAGAGCGTGCTCTGCTTCACCAACAACATTCCGCAGCGCGACGGCGGCACCCATCTCGCCGGCTTCCGCGGCGCGCTGACCCGCCAGATCACAGGCTATGCCGATTCCGGCGGCGTCGCCCGCAAGGAGAAAGTGGCGCTGACCGGCGATGACTGCCGCGAAGGCTTGACCGCCGTGCTGTCGGTCAAGGTCGCGGATCCCAAATTTTCCTCGCAGACCAAGGACAAGCTCGTCTCCTCCGAAGTGCGGCCGGCGGTCGAAGGCATCGTCAATGACATGCTCAAGGCCTGGCTCGAGGAGCATCCGGGCGAAGCCAAGATCGTTGTCGGCAAGGTCATCCAGGCAGCCGCCGCCCGCGAGGCGGCGCGCAAGGCCCGCGAAATGACGCGCAAGAGCGCGCTCGGCGTCACCTCGCTGCCCGGCAAGCTCGCGGACTGCCAAGAGCGCGATCCGGCGAAATCCGAACTCTTCATCGTCGAGGGCGACAGCGCCGGCGGCAGCGCCAAGCAGGGGCGCAACCGCGAGTTCCAGGCGGTCCTGCCGTTGCGCGGCAAAATCCTGAATGTCGAACGCGCGCGCATGGACAAGATGTTGTCCTCCGAGCAGATCGGCACGCTGATCACAGCGCTCGGCACCGGCATCGGCACCGACGAATTCGCCATCGACAAGCTGCGCTACCACAAGATCATCATCATGACGGACGCCGACGTCGACGGCGCCCATATCCGCACGCTGCTGCTGACGTTCTTCTACCGGCAGATGCGCGAGATCATCGACGGCGGCCATCTCTACATCGCCCAGCCGCCGCTCTACAAAGTCGCGCGCGGCAAATCCGAGCAATACCTCAAGGATGAGCGTGCGCTCGAAGATTACCTGATCGATGCCGGCATCGAGGACGCGGTGCTGCGGCTGTCGACCGGCGAGACGCTCGCCGGCAACGACCTGCGCAAGCTGGTCGAGGATTCCCGCACCATCCGCAACCTGCTGCGCGGCCTGCACAGCCGTTACAATCGCCAGGTCGTCGAACAGGCGGCGATCATGAGCGTGCTCAACCGCGACATTTTCGGCGATCCGCAAAAGGCCATGGCGGCGGTGCCCTATATCGCCAAACGTCTCGACGCGCTGTCGGAAGAGACCGAGCGCGGCTGGCAGGGCCATTTCACCGAAGGTCAGGGCTTCCAGTTCGAGCGCACCGTGCGCGGCGTCAAGGAAGTCGCCGTCCTCGACCAGGCGCTGCTCGGCTCCGCCGATGCCCGCAAGCTCGACGAATTCGCACCCGCACTGCAGAAAGTGTTTCCGCGGCCGACCCCGCCGGCGATGCTCAAGCGCAAGGACGAAGAGATGCCGATTCACGGCCCGGTCGGCCTGTTCGAGGCGGTCACCGCCGCCGGCCACAAGGGCATCTCGCTGCAACGCTACAAGGGTCTGGGCGAAATGAACCCCGATCAGCTCTGGGAAACCACGCTCGACACCAATGCCCGCTCGCTGCTCCTGGTCAGCGTCAAGGAGATCGACGAGGCCAACACGATCTTCGACGAATTGATGGGCGACAAGGTCGAACCGCGCCGCGTCTTCATTGAAGAGCACGCGCTGGCGGCGAGCGTGGATCTGTAGCGCGCCTCAGTCATACCCTGCGGACGAAGTGCGCCTTTTTGGCCCCTTGGGCGACCTGCCCTAATCGACTACCTTGTCTAAAATAGCCGCTTGGACGTGTGGCCATGCCTACGCGTCGCAGTATTCTCGCATTGGCTGCCGGATCGGCGTTCTGGCCGAATGCAATGCGTGTTGCCTGGGCAGCCAGATGGCCGGATCGTCCCGTTCACATGGTCGTGCCGCTTGCGGCAGGCGGACCGACCGACGTCAATGCGCGCATCGTCGCCGATCAGCTCTCCAAAATCTGGTCTCAACAAGTCATCATCGACAACAAACCCGGCGCCGGCACCAATATCGGCAATGCTTTCGTCGCCCACGCCGAGCCCGACGGCTATACGCTATTGTTTGGCACCTCTTCGCTCGCTTCGAATGGCGCGCTCTATCGTTCGCTGGACTACAATCCGATCACGGACCTTGCACCGATCTCGCTCGTTGCGCGATTTCCGTTTTTCATGTTCGTGCCGAATTCCTCTCCGGTCCAAACCGTCAAGGAATTCGTCGATTATGTGAAAGGCGAGCCGGGAAAGCTCATCATGGGATCTCCCGGCACCGGAAGCGGGCCGCATCTTGCGGAACTGTTGTTCCTGCAAATGGCGGGGCTTCAAATGACCCACGCCCCTTATCGCGGCGCGGCGCCTGCTTTCACCGATCTCATTCCGGGTCGCATCCATTGCTATTTCGGTAGCGGCGATTTGCTGACTTATTCGCGGTCGGGTCAGGTTCGCGTCCTTGGATCGAGCGGCGCTCGGCGATCGCCCGGGGCGCCGGACGTGCCGACCATCGCCGAGTCCGGCGTCCCCGGCTATGTCGTCGATTCGTGGCAAGGCGTCTTCGCGCCGGCCCAGACGCCGCCCGACATTTTGCAGAAGACGAATGCCGACCTTGCCAAGGCGCTCGCCGAGCCGGCCCTGGTCGAGAAATTCGAACGCACCGCCTATGCCGCCGAGAGCTCCTCGACAGGCGATCTTGCCAAGTTCCTCGCAGCGGATACCGAGAAATGGGAGACCGTGATCAAGAGCACAGGCATCAAAATCGATTAGGACATCGCCTGTCTTCGGCTTCGCTCGGCCCCGCGATGAAGCTAATGCCCCGGCAGCACCAGCACTTCGGGCGTCTTCGGCAGCGTCGTCTTTGACACGATGGTCGACGGCACTTCCGCCATATGCACGTCCCAGAGCTTGCGCGCACGGTCGAGGAAGCGTTCGAGCACGCTCATGCCGAAATAGTGCATCGGGATGATCACCGGCGCCTTCATCGCCTGCAGCACGTCCATGATGCCGTCGAGATCGAGCGTGTAGAAGCCGTCCACCGGCACCATGACCACGTCGGCTTGACCGATCTCGTTCAGCTGCTGCCGCGTCAGCGTGTGATGCAGGTGGCTCAAATGAACGATGCACAGATTGGCGATCTCGAACACGAAGATCGAATTGCCGTAGCGCTCGGTGCCGCCTTCGAAGTCGCGGATATTGGTCGGCACGTTACGCACGCGCACGTCGCGATAGGTGATGTCCCAATTGGCCGGCTGGCCGGGCGTGTCGCCGCTCCAACCGCGTAGCACGTATTTGATCGCTGGATCCGGATGGTCGGTGTAATGCGTGTCATGGGCGTGGTTCATGGTGACAATGTCCGGCACGAGCGGCGGCCGAACATAATCGTTGTAATCGGTCGCGATCCGCACCAGCTGCGGACTCTCGATCAGAAAGGTGGCATGGCCGACGAAGGTGATGCGCACCTGATCGGCATTGAGCGCCGCGACATGGAACGACGCCGGGATCGGCCGCGGCTGGCCATGATTTCGGGCAACCAGTCCGGGGCAGTTTTCCGGCGTCTGCAGCGCTGACGGCGGGTCTTGCTGCGGCGGCGGCGCGGGCGACTGGGCCCGCAAAAGCTGTGCGGATGCCAGCGACGCGATGACGATCGCAACAGCAGAAATGCACAGAAGCCGCGGGACGCCGCCCATGAAATGAAGCCTTGCTTCCGAAATCTCTTGCACGGCAGGCCAAGTCAGAAAAACAAGTTATAGAAAAGCGAAGTTTGACCTGGAATATGGCACCAAAGCCAGCGCTATCGCGTGGCTGCCATGTGAAGTGATCGAAAACCGAAATATGGGTCCAAGCGCCATCTTCGCCATCCTCTGGATCGGCTGGATCATCAGCTGGGTCGTGGCTGCGTTCTGGTCGGCGCGCACCGAAAAGCGCGTCATGACCTGGGAGACTTGGCCCTACGGCGCCCTCATCGTGATCGGCGCGATCCTCTTATTTCATTCGACCCGACGGCTCTTTGGCGAGACACGGCTCTGGCATGTCGGCTTTGACGGCGGCTATGTGCTGGCAGGCGTGACCTTGGCCGGCATTCTCTTTGCGTGGTGGGCGCGCCTGCATCTCGGTCGCCTGTGGTCGGGCGCCATCACGCGCAAACAGGACCATCGCGTGATCGACACCGGACCCTACGCGCTGGTGCGCCACCCGATCTACACCGGCATGACCCTCGCCATTTTCGCGACCGCCGCCGCGCAAGCGACAGTCACCGGCTTTATTGGCGCAGCGCTCATTGCTCTTGGCTTCTGGATCAAGGCACGCATGGAGGAACGTTTTCTCACGGCCGAGCTCGGGGCCGAAGCCTATAGCGCCTACCGGCGACGTGTTCCGATGCTGGTACCGTTTCTACCGGCCGGGTAATAGGGCAAAAATCGTCAATGCCCGGACGTGATGGTGCCCCGCGCGGTCAGGACCAGCCACTGGCCATCCTGACGCTTGATGGAATCGACGCGGCCGACGCCGGGAAGAACGCTGCCCGCGCCGACGTCGAAAATGCCGCCAAAGCGGCTCTCGACCAGTGCGCGGCCATTCTGTACCTCCCGCACCGCCCAGTCCTGCAGGATGCGGTCGGCGATCTTCGGCTGCACCGGCTCGGGCGCCGTGCTCGAGGCGATCGAACCCGTGACGTCTGCCGAAGCAAAATGCTGATCGAGGCGATCGAGCCGATCTGCGATCTTGCTGTATTGGCCATTGGTGCCGCGCATCGTGGCATCGACTTCGGCCTTGAGCGACGCGAGCTCGGCTTTCACCTGCGCCAGCGCCGTGGCATCGGCGGAGGCCTGAGCGACCGGCGTGCTAGCCGTGTTGAGAGCGTAGAAGTGCGCAAAGCCCGTTCCCGACACCGCGCCGACGAACGAGCTAAAGGCGGCAATGAAGGCAACGGTCGCCGCAAGCTGCAGAAAGCGCGAGGACTGCGACGGCGATGGAGCGGTCGCCGCTCCCGCGGCGAGTTCTTCCTCGGGCTGTACAGGCTCTTCGACAGTCTCGTCCTCGCCGGCGCCGAGCCTCGGCGACACCACCATCGGCAGGTTCTTGTGCAGGCTCTCTGATCCGGCGGCGCTGGCCCCGACGTCAGAACTCGCCGGTGGTTCGCTCGCGCTGTTATTGATGGGATCGGTCTTGTCGCCGTCGTCCGAGCTCTCGGCCATGTGCGGATCTCCGGAATTCCAATCGACCAATTCGTTAACCACGTTCGGTTAGCAATTGGTTACCGGACGCCCGCGAGCGCCTCCGAAGTCCGCCTTGGCCGCTAGGTGTAATTACCTAATCCAGCAAGCCGTTTTCCCGCGCCAGATCCCTGAGCGAGGCCTCCGGGCGGGCGCCGAGATGCTGGATCACTTCACCCGCGGCAAGCGCGCCGAGCCGGCCGCAGGTGCGGTCGTCGGCGCCGCGGGCAAGGCCGGACAAAAAGCCGGCCGCGAACAGATCACCGGCGCCCGTCGTATCGACTACGCGCTCGACCGGAAACGCCGGCACCGCTTCCTCGCCGTCCGGACTGATGACTAGGCAGCCCTTCTCGCTGCGCGTGATCACCGCGATGTCGATATCCTCGCGTAGCGCGGCGATGGCGGTGCCGAAATCGGCGGTCTGATAGAGGCTGTGCAGCTCGGCTTCGTTGGCGAAGATCAGATCGACCGTCTTCGAACGCATCAGCTGCAGAAATTCGTCGCGCCAGCGATCGACACAGAACGCGTCCGACAGCGACAGCGCTACTTTGCGATCGCTGTCATGCGCGATCTTTGCCGCTTTGATGAACGCGTCCTTGGCATGCTTGGGATCCCACAAATAGCCTTCGAGATAGATCACCGCGCTTGCGGCGATCATCTCGGCATCAATATCGGCCGGATGCAGATCCTGCGCCGCGCCAAGATAAGTATTCATGGTGCGTTCGCCGTCCGGCGTCACCAGCACATAGCAGCGTGCGGTCGAGGGGCCGGCGGATGCCGGTGCGGTATCGAAGGTCACGCCGGCGGCGCGGATGTCATGCGTGAAGGCGCGGCCGAGAATGTCGTCCTTGACCTTGCCGACAAAGGCCCCGCGCGCGCCGAGTGAAGCGAGTCCGACGATCGTGTTGGCCGCGGAGCCGCCTGACGTCTCGACCGCCGGACCCATTGCGTCGTAGATCGCCTGCGCGCGCGGCTCGTCGATCAGCGCCATCGCGCCCTTCGTCATACCTTGCTTGAGCAGAAAGTCCTCTTCGGTGCGCGCGATCACGTCAACGATCGCATTGCCGATGCCAAGGACGTCGTAACGGGCTGATTTCATGGTGTGTTTTCGCGGGAGATACTCGTGCGGACCGGCGCGCACTATAACGACGGGGACTTGCAGGGCAAGCCGTGGGCATGGCATTTCACGCCCGCGGCGGGGGCCGGTGCGGTGATTAACGCGTAATCAAAGACAAGTCAGAGACATAGTTAGAGACATGACCTTCAAACAACTGGTCTTTTCAGGTGTGCAGCCCACCGGCAATCTGCATCTCGGCAATTATCTTGGCGCCATCAAGCGTTTCGTCGAGCTGCAGGATCGCTACGATTGCATCTTCTGCGTGGTCGATCTGCATGCCATCACCGTGTGGCAGGATCCCACCGAGCTGCCCAAAACGATCCGCGAGGTCACCGCGGCCTTCATCGCTTGCGGCATCGATCCGAAAAGGCACATCGTGTTCAACCAGAGCCAGGTCGCCGAACACGCCGAGCTTGCCTGGGTGCTCAATTGCGTGGCGCGGCTCGGCTGGCTCAATCGCATGACGCAGTTCAAGGAGAAGGCCGGCAAGGATCGCGAGAATGCGTCGGTCGGTCTTTACGCCTATCCGACGCTGATGGCGGCCGACATCCTGGTTTATCGCGCCACTCATGTTCCGGTGGGTGAGGACCAGAAGCAGCACCTCGAACTGTCGCGCGACGTCGCACAGAAATTCAACAACGATTTCGGCGACTCGATTCGCAGTCATGGCTTTGGTGATGCGTTCTTTCCGCTGCCCGAGCCGCTGATCACCGGCGAGGCAACGCGGGTGATGTCGCTGCGCGACGGCTCCAAGAAGATGTCGAAGTCCGACCCCTCCGATTATTCGCGCATCAATCTCACCGACGATGCCGACGCGATCGCGCAAAAGATCCGCAAGGCCAAGACCGATCCCGAACCGCTTCCGAGCGAAGAGAAGGGGCTCGAAACCCGTCCCGAGGCCGACAATCTGGTCGGGATCTATGCGGCGCTGGCCGGCATCACCCGCGCCGGCGTGCTCAAGGAATACGGCAACGCGCAGTTCTCGACTTTCAAGTCGGCGCTGGTCGATCTGTCCGTCGCCAAGCTCGGCCCGATCGGAGCCGAGATGAAACGGCTGGTACAGGAACCGAAGGCGATCGACGCGATTCTCGCCGAGGGCTCGGAGCGGGCACGAAAAATCGCCGCGCCGACGATGAATGCGGTGAAGGATATCGTCGGCTTTGTGAGGGGTTAGGCTTATTGCCGCTCTTGAACTTGCCCTTGAACTTTCTTGGCGATTCGCCACGTATTAGGATGATTTGCGGCTATTAGGGCCGGAAGCCGGAGACAGCCATGTTCATCCAGACCGAAGCAACGCCGAATCCGGCGACCTTGAAATTCCTGCCCGGGCGCGCCGTGCTCGAGAGCGGCACGCTCGACATTCGTGAGGCCGACCAGGCGGCGCAATCGCCGCTCGCCGAACGACTGTTCGGCATTGCCGGCGTCAGCGGCGTGTTCTTCGGTTCCGATTTCATCACCGTGACCAAGGCCGCCGGCGAATGGCAGCAGCTCAAGCCCATGGTCCTCGGCGCGATCATGGAACATTACATGTCGGGGGCGCCGCTGCTCGCGAAAGCCGCCGCCGAGCACGATGGCGGCGAGGAATTCTTTGACGAGAGCGACGCCGAAACTGTCGCGACGATCAAGGAGCTGATCGAGACTCGCGTGCGCCCCGCCGTGGCCAATGACGGCGGCGACATCACCTTCCGCGGCTTCAAAGATGGCGTCGTCTATCTGAACATGAAGGGCTCGTGCGCGGGCTGCCCGTCGTCGACCGCGACGCTGCAGCACGGCATCCAGAATTTGCTGCGCCATTTCGTTCCCGACGTGACCGAAGTCCGACCGGTTTAGCTGGTTACATAAGCCGGCACTGGTGCCGGCTCCTCCCTAAAGGCTTGACTCGCTATGCGCGTGCTCGCCATTGATACGGCATTGGCGGCCTGCTCCGCCGCCGTGCTCGACACCGGCAATGGCGGTGTAATCGCAAGCGAGAGCGCCGCCATGGAACGCGGCCATGCCGAAGCGCTGATGCCGCTTCTCGAGCGGGTCGTGAAGGCTTCGGGCCTGGCCTTTGCCGATTTCGAGCGCATCGTGGTGACAACGGGACCTGGCAGCTTTACCGGTTTGCGGGTCGGCATCGCCGCCGCGCGCGGCCTCGGCGTCGCCACTCATATTCCGGTCGTCGGGGTGACGACACTGTCAGCCTATGCTGCGCCTTATCTCGCGGCGGACGACCAATCTCCTGTCGTCGTCGCCATCGATGCCCGACATGATCACGTTTATTTGGAAGTGTTCGGAGCAGGCGGACGCACTTTGATAGCGCCGCGGCTCGCGCCGCTCGGTGAGGCGATCCGCGCCGCCGCGCGAGTGCCGGCCCGCATCGTCGGTTCGGCAGCGCAAGCGGTGGCCGACGGCCTTGCTCCGAGCGTTGCCAAGCCGATCGCCGTCGATATCCGCCGCGCACCCGACATCGGCTGGGTGGCGAAGATCGGCGCCGCGGTATCGGAAGCGCAGGCTCCCCCCAAGCCGCAATATTTGCGGGCGCCCGACGCGCAGCCGCAATATGCCGCCTCGCTGCCGCGACGATGACCGGCCTTCTGTCCCGCCTGTTCTCGCGCGGCGCGCCGGCTTTCGCCGAGGCGCGGCCGAGCGACGCCGCGGCCATTGCCGCCATTCACGGCGTCTCGTTCCAGCGCGGCTGGGGCGAGGACGAAATCTATCGGCTATTGGCCGAGAAAAATGTCGTCGCGCATCGCGCCACGATCGGCGCGCGCGCCAGCAAAGTGATCGGTTTCATTCTGTCGCGGCTCGCGGCCGGCGAAGCCGAGATCCTGTCGATCGCAATCGCGCCGGCTTGGCGCGGCCGCAACCTGGCGCGGCCGCTTCTTGATCTGCATCTGCGCCGCCTGGCGGGGCTTGGCACCCGCGTCGTGTTCCTTGAAGTCGGCGAGCATAACGCGCCGGCGACACGGCTCTATCGCCGCGCCGGTTTCCGCGAAGTCGGCAAGCGCCAGGGCTATTATCAGGATGCGAGCGACGGCAACGCGACGGCGCTGGTGATGCGACGCGATATCGGCTGACGCGGCTTTGCAAAAACCTCTAGACTGCCGCCGGACCCGATAAAAAATCGGGCCGCACGGGAGGAAACTGTCATGACGGCACTTATGCGCGCCGTATTTGGGCTCGCGTTCGTCGTTTTCGTAAGCCCTGTCCACGCCCAGAACGCCGACTTCCCCAACCGGCCGATAAAATTGCTGGTCGGCTTCGCCGCCGGCGGCGGCACCGACGTGGCCGCCCGCGTCATCGCCCAAAAGATGTCGGAAGCTCTCGGCCAAGGCGTCGTCGTCGAGAACCGCACCGGCGCTTCCGGCCTGATCGCGGCGCAGGACCTGACCAAGGCGGATCCGGATGGCTACACGCTGATGATGGGCAGCCAGACCACATGCGCGGTGGCGCCGGCGCTTTACCACAAGGTCACAATCGATCCGGTCAAGGATTTTTCCGGCGTCGCGCTCACCGGCGCTTCGCCGCTCGTGCTTGTGGTCAACCCGAACTTCGACGCGCATAACGTCGCCGAGGTCATCGCCATGGCCAAAGCGAGCCCCGGCAAGATCAATTTCGGCACCGGCGGCGTCGGCACCACACCGCACATGACCGCCGAACTGTTTCAGTACATCGCCGGCATAAAGCTGGTGCATGTCGCCTATCGCGGCGAAGCGCCAGCGATCAATGATCTGCTCGCCGGACAAATTCCTTTGATGTTCGCCAACCTCTCCGCCGTGATGGGCAATCTCAAAGCCGGCACCTTGCGCGCGCTCGCGGTGACGAGCGCGCAGCGGTCGCCCTCGGCGCCGGACATTCCGACGGTCGCCGAGACCGCACTGCCGGGGTTCGATGCGGAAACCTGGTTCGGCATCGTCGCGCCGGCCGGTACACCGCAAGCAATCCGCGACAAGCTCAATGTCGCCGCGCGCAAGTCGCTCGAAAGCGACGACACTAAGAAGCGCTATATCGACCTCGGCATGGTTCCGCGCTCGAGTAGCCCGGCGGAATTCGATGCCTATATCAAGGCCGAAGTCGCCAAATGGGCGAAGGTGATCAAGGACGCCGGTGTTCAGGCCCTCGATTGAGGACAAGCCGCGGCACAGCTCACAAATGCCCGGCAACGGCCCAGCAGCGGCCCAATGGCATTCCTTTTTCCAAGGAATCCCGGTAAGACTTTCAGGCGACACGGCCGCCTGCCGCCGCCGGCTGCTGAACCTAACGCTGGAGCCGAATTTGCGAGCTAAAGCAGAGACTTAGGCTCGAATCACCGGCATGAACGACGCGCGCAAAGTCTACGTCAAATCCTTTGGCTGCCAGATGAACGTCTACGACTCGCGTCGTATGGCGGATACCTTGGCGCCGGAAGGCTATGTCGAGACCACGGCTGCCGAAGACGCCGATCTCGTCATCCTCAACACCTGCCATATCCGCGAGAAGGCCGCCGAGAAGGTCTATTCCGAGCTTGGCCGCGTGCGCGTGATGAAGGATGCCGCCGCCGCCCAAGGCCGCGATGTCACGGTCGCGGTGGCCGGCTGTGTCGCGCAGGCAGAAGGCGAGGAAATTATTCGCCGCGCGCCGGCGGTCGATCTGGTCTTTGGCCCGCAGAGCTATCATCGGCTGCCGGAGCTTTTGGACCGCGTCAAGCGGCACGGGAAAGCGGTCGATACCGAATTTCCCGCCGACGACAAGTTCAATCACCTGGCACAGCCGAGCCGGGCTGCGATTCGCGCCCGCGGTGTCTCGGCCTTTGTCACCGTGCAGGAAGGCTGCGACAAATTCTGCACCTTCTGCGTCGTGCCTTATACGCGCGGAGCCGAAGTCTCACGGCCGGTGCAGAAAGTCGTCGCCGAGATCGAGCATCTGGCGGCCGCCGGTGTGCGTGAAATCACGCTGATCGGCCAGAACGTCAACGCCTATCACGGCGAAGGACCAGACGGCCGAGCATGGGCGCTGCCGCAGCTCTTGCAGCGCGCGGCGCAAATCCACGGCATTGCCCGGCTGCGTTACACGACCAGTCATCCGCGTGACATGAATGACGATCTAATAGCGGCGCATCGTGATTTGGTTTCGCTCATGCCGCAGCTGCATCTTCCGGTGCAATCCGGCTCCGACCGCATCCTCGCGGCCATGAACCGCCGCCACAGCCGCGCGGATTATCTCAAGATTGTGCACAGGCTGCGCCAAGCGAGGCCGGATCTCGCGCTGACATCCGACTTTATTGTCGGCTTCCCCGGCGAGACCGAGCGCGACTTCGCCGACACGTTGAGCCTGATCGAAGAGATTGGGTTTTCCGGCTCGTTCTCATTCAAATATTCGCAGCGCCCCGGCACGCCGGGCGCCGACATGGAGGATCAGATCGCCGAAGAGGTAAAATCGGAACGGCTGCAGCGTCTGCAAGACCTGATCGATCGCCAGCAGGACGCCTTCAATCAAAGCTGCGTCGGCAAGAGCTTTGACGTGCTGTTCGAGAAGCCCGGCCGGCACCAAGGTCAGGTCGTCGGCCGTTCGCCCTATCTGCAACCGGTGCCGGTCGAAGCGCCGCAATCGCTCATCGGCGAAGTTGCCAAGGTCACTATCATTGAAGCCCTAGGCAACAGTCTGCTTGGCCGGCTCGGCCCGTCACAGTCTTCACCGCAAGCGGCGGCAAAGATTCCGCCACACCCAGAATCCGCACTTCTTCGCGCAGGAGTCTGAATTGCGAACACCGGAAACGGAAGAATCGATTTTCGTCGCGCCGAACAATACGGCCCAGATCGTGCTGACCTTCGACGACAACCGGCTCGCCTCTTCGCTGTTCGGACAATACGGCCAGAATCTCGCGCTGATCGAACGTCGGCTCGGCATCGTCGCCAATTCGCGCGGCAACCAAGTGACGATCGAAGGATCGCGCGAGGCCTGCGATCAAGCGCGCCGCGTTCTGGAAAGCCTCTACGAGCGGCTCAAAGCCGGCGACGAGCTGTCGCAAGGCGACGTCGACGGCACAATCCGCCTGGCTTTGTCGCAGGGCTCGCTGTTCGATTTCGATCCCGCGGCGGCGCGCGACAACCTTGAAGAGATCAATCTGCGCAAGCGCCGCATCCGGGCGCGCACTCCCGCGCAGGGCGCCTATATCCGTGCGCTCAAGCGGCATGCGCTGGTGTTCTCGACCGGACCCGCCGGCACCGGAAAGACCTGGCTTGCGGTCGCGCATGCGGTGCAATTGTTCGAACGCAAGGAAGTCGACCGCATCATCCTGTCGCGGCCGGCGGTCGAAGCCGGCGAACGGCTCGGCTTTCTCCCCGGCGACATGCGCGAGAAAGTCGACCCTTATCTGCGGCCGATCTACGACGCGCTCTACGACATGATGGATGCGCGGATCGTCGAACGCGCGTTGCAGACCACCGAGATCGAGATCGCGCCGCTCGCCTTCATGCGCGGCCGCACGCTGTCGAACGCCGCCATCATTCTCGATGAAGCGCAGAACACCACGACCATGCAGATGAAGATGCTGCTCACCCGGCTCGGCGAGAACAGCCGCATGATCGTCACCGGCGACCCGAGCCAGGTCGATCTGCCGCCCGGCCAGACTTCGGGCCTTGCCGACGCCGTGCGTCTCCTGAGCGGCGTCGAAGGCATCGGATTTGCCGGCTTCTCCGCCGCCGACGTGGTCCGTCACGAGCTCGTGGCGCGCATCGTTGACGCCTATGACAAGGATTTCGCGCGCAAGCGCGAGCGCCGCGAATGAAGCGCGCTGAAGCGTCCGTGCTGAAGATCGACGTCATGGTCGATTCCAAACGCTGGAAGGAGCCGGCGAAGTTGAAAGCTGTCGTCCGCCGCGCCGTGGCACAGGCCGCCGCCGCCACCCGGTCAACAACAGGGGCGGAGCTTGCTATCGTTCTCACCGATGATTCAGCGATACGGACGCTCAACCGGGATTGGCGCGGGATCGACAAGGCCACGAACGTCCTGTCCTTTCCGGCGAAGGACGCTGGCCCCCGGCAGGATGGCCGGCAGCCGCATCTCGGCGACATCGTGCTCGCCTTCGAAACCATCGAACGCGAGGCCAAAAACGAGCATAAGCCCCTCACCCACCATCTCGCCCATCTCGCCGTGCATGGTTTCCTGCATCTGGTCGGCTACGACCATGAGCGCGACAAGGACGCGCACCGGATGGAACAGGCCGAACGTGATATCCTGCGGCAGCTCAAGATTCCGGATCCGTATCGCGACCAGCTTGCCGCCAACAAGCCTTTGCTTCGACGTGCCAAATCATCCTGAAACTCTTCGCGGCCTCTGACCCCCCCATGACGGCACAATCTCCCATCCGTACTGAGCCGAGCGAGAGCGAAAACCGCGCCTTGCCGGTCGTGATTCGCGATACAGCCGAGCCATCGGAAGGCTGGCTGACGCGTGTCATGCGCATCCTGTTCGGCTGGAAAGCGGCCTCGACGCGGGCCGATCTCGAGCTTGTGCTGACCGCGGACGAACCGCAATCCGGCTTCTCGCCCGAAGAAGCGACTATGCTCAAGAACATCTTGAGCTTGCGCGAGACGCGGATCGAACGCGTGATGGTGCCGCGCGCCGACATCGTCGCCGTGCAGCAGGACATTTCACTGGGCGAATTGGTCAAGATTTTTGAAAGCGCCACGCATTCCCGCCTCGTCGTCTACAACGACACGCTCGATGACCCGAGCGGCATGATCCACATCCGCGATCTGGTCGCCTTTATGGCCGCGCATGCCACGGTGCAGTCGAGCGGCGATCGCGAGCCGGCAGACACCGAACCCGAGAATGCGCGAGAGCAGAGCGAGCTCAATCTCGTCAATATCGATCTGGCAATGCCGCTCGTGGCGGCCAAGATCATCCGCGAGACGCTGTACGCGCCGCCCTCGATGCCGGCACTCGATCTGTTGGCCAAGATGCAGGCCACGCGCATTCATCTGGCGCTCGTCATCGACGAATATGGCGGCACCGATGGTCTCGTCTCCATCGAAGACCTTGTCGAGCTCATCGTCGGCGACATCGCCGACGAGCATGACGAAGAAGAAGGCCAAACCGTCATTCGGCAAGCCGACGGTTCTTTCATCGCCAATGGCCGCGCCAGCCTCGAAGACGTTCGCTCCGCGATCGGCGAGCAGTTCGATGTCGGCGAGGTCGCCGAGGAAGTCGACACGGTCGGCGGCTATCTCGTGACGAAAGCGGGTCATGTGCCGGTGCGCGGCGAACTGGTGCCGGGACCGGGTCCGTTCGAAGCCGAAGTACTCGATGCCGATCCACGCCGGGTCAAGCGCGTACGAATCTATCTGCGCAAGGATCGCCGCCCCGGCGCCGGGCGTGATGCGTCGGCACTGCCGCGCCCGCAAGCGGCGCGCCCGGCGACGCCGCTGCGCGACGAACCCAATCGGCCGAACCCGAACCCGCCGCGCACGCCGTGAAATTCAAGCCGCTGATCAATTCGATTGTGCTGGCCTGGGGCTGGCGGCGCTGGGCCATCGCCCTAGCCGCCGGCGCGCTTTCCGCTTTGGCCATGGCACCGTTCAACGCCTGGCCGATCCTGTTCCTGACCTTTCCAACCTTGGTCTGGCTGATCGACGGCGCCGGCGTCGGCCGTATGGGCGGCGTGATGTCTGCCGCGGTAACGGGCTGGTGGTTCGGCTTCGGCTATTTCGTCGCCGGACTCTATTGGATGGGCTATGCGTTTCTGGTCGATGCGCCGACTTTCGGCTGGCTGATGCCGTTCGCGGTGATCGGCCTGCCCGCGGTGCTCGGTATCTACACCGCGATCGGCACCGGACTCGCGCGCCTGTTATGGACGCGCGGTGCGACGCGAATTCTCGCCTTGGCAGCGTCGCTGACGATCGTGGAATGGCTGCGCGGTCATTTGTTCACCGGATTTCCCTGGAACACGTTCGGCTACGCACTGACCGCGCCGCTGCCGATGGCGCAGATCGCTTCCGTGATCGGCATCTGGGGCCTGACATTCATCACGATTGCGGTTTGCGCGACGCCCGCCGCACTGACCGATGATCGCGGCGACACCCGTCGCAACTGGATGCCATTGGCGATTGGCGTGGCGGTGCTCATCGGCCTTGGCATTTACGGCGCGGGCCGCCTGCACCGCAAACCGACCCAGCTCATCGACGGCGTGCATCTGCGCATTATGCAGCCGAATCTGCAGCAGGATGTCCGCTTCAACTATTCGGCCAAGGCCGAGGTCATGAAGCGATACATTGAACTGTCGAGCCGTCCCGGCCCGCAGTCGCAAGGCCTGAGCAACGTCACGCATCTGATCTGGCCGGAATCGTCGTTTCCGTTTTTCCTGACACGCGAGGCCGACGCTTTCGCCGAGGTCACCAATCTGCTGCCGCCGAAAGCGGTGCTGATCACCGGCGCGGTGCGGCTTGCCGATGCGGACCATCCGAAGGATTCCGGCGTCTACAATTCTATTTATGTGATCGATCACAACGGCGCGATTCCGGCGATCTACGACAAGGTGCATCTGGTGCCGTTCGGCGAGTATCTGCCGTTTGCAAAGATTCTCGAAGGTCTCGGCTTACAGACGATCACCGAGGAACGCGGCGGCTTCCTGTCCGGCGATCGGCATCGGATCTTCGCGGTGCCGGAAGCGCCGAGCATGCTGCCTCTGATTTGCTACGAAGTGATTTTTCCCGGCGAGATCATGGCGTCGCAGGCGCGGCCGGGCTGGATCGTCAACGTGACCAATGACGGCTGGTTCGGGATCTCCAGCGGACCGTATCAGCATTTCCAGCAAGCGCGGGTGACCGCGATCGAAGAAGGTTTGCCGATCGCACGCGCCGCCAATACCGGAATTTCCGCGGTCATCGATCCGCTTGGACGCGTGCTCAATTCCTTGCCGCTCGGCGCCGAAGGCGTACTCGACGCGCCGCTGCCGCGTCCGATTATCGCACCGGCCTACACGCGTTTGGGCGACGCGCCGGCGGCCATCATGGTTGTGCTCGCGCTCATTATTGTTGCCCGCCGCCGCCTGCAGTCCGGCGTGATGAAGATCTGAAAAACCGTCCCGGTCCAAAAACCGATCGCGGCGGAAACAGCAAACGATTGATATTCAACATAAAATTGCCGTGTTATGGTTTGTTATGGTCCATAAGGGCGGATCATCGCGCCGCCCAAAAGTGGTGCGCAACCACCACGCGCGGGGATGACCGGTTTGCCCCGAATGGTTAACAATGCAACTGACCGGTTCGCCTACGTGGAGTCCCTTACATTGCATTGCACGGCAAAGTGGTTTCATCTGTTCGCGCTTAGGTAACAATCGCCGCGCGACAAAGACGAGATATAAGGAGCTCATGAATATGCTGGCCAAAAAGGCGCCGAATCCCACCGACAAGCATGTCGGCAGCCGCGTGCGCATGCGCCGGATGATGCTCGGGATGAGTCAAGAAAAACTCGGGGACGCCTTGGGCCTGACGTTTCAACAAGTCCAGAAATACGAAAAGGGCACCAACCGCATCGGCGCCAGCCGGCTGCAGCAGATTTCTCACATCCTTCAAGTTCCGGTTTCTTTTTTCTTCGAAGGCGCGCCGAGCGCACACACCTCGTCCAAAGCAGACGGCATGGGCGAGGCGCCGTCGCCCGCTTACGTGTCCGACTTCCTCGCAACCTCGGACGGCCTGGCGCTGACCAAGGCGTTCATGCGCATCGACGACTCCAAATTGCGCCGCCGCATCGTCGATCTCGTCGAGCAAATCGCGACCCGCGAAAAACGCTGAGAAAATCGCGCGGTTTATAGCCCGCGCAGCGCGGGCCTTCGCCCACTTTCAGCCCCCATCTTGACCGCGCAAAATTACGCTGCAACAACGGCGCAAGTCAGCGCGGCCAAGACCGCGTGGGGTTCGCCTTCAAACCAATCGCATGAAGGCCGGTTAGGGGAGTTATATCGTGGCGCACGCCAATTATCTGTTCACAAGTGAGTCCGTGTCGGAAGGTCATCCCGACAAGGTTTGTGATCAAATCTCTGATGCTATCCTTGATGCCTTCATCGAGAAGGATGTCGAACTCGGCATTGCCGACGACAGCCTCGTGAACACCCGTCTCGGCTGCGAGACGCTGTGCACGACCAACAAAATCGTGATCGCCGGCGAAGGCCGTGGTCAGCTGTTCCGCAAGATCGGCAGCAAAGCCGTGGTCGATCGCGAACTGATCTCCCAGATCGCGCGCGACGTGGTCAAGGACATCGGCTACGACCAGGACGGCTTCTCCTACCACGGCGCCGACGTCGAGGTGCTGCTGCACGGCCAGTCGCCCGACATCGCCATGGGCGTCGACGCCAAGAAGAAGAAGCACGGCGAGGAAGAAGGCGCCGGCGACCAGGGCATGATGTTCGGCTTCGCCTGCACCGAGAGCGAGGTCTATGAGAAGAACTCCTTCATGCCGGCGCCGATCTATTTCGCTCACAAGATCCTGAAGGTTCTTTCCGACAAGCGCCGCTCCGGCCAGTTGTTCGATCTGCAGCCGGACGCCAAGAGCCAGGTCACCGTTCAATACGTCAACGGCAAGCCGGTCGGCTGCACCAAGGTCGTGGTCTCGACCCAGCACAACGAAAAGACCCGCAACAGCAAGAAGTATACCCCGGGCATGGTCCGCGACATGATCGAGGATGCGGTGGAATCGGCGCTGCCGAAAGGCTGGATGCCCAAGCGTCCGTCCGATTTCCTGGTGAATCCGACCGGGAACTTCGTCGTTGGCGGTCCTGACGGCGATTGCGGCCTGACCGGACGCAAGATCATCGTCGACACCTATGGCGGCTATGCGCCCCACGGCGGCGGCGCGTTCTCCGGCAAGGATCCGACCAAGGTCGATCGCTCGGCCGCCTATGCCGCGCGCTACCTCGCCAAGAACGTGGTGGCCGCCGGCGTCGCTGAACGCTGCACTATCCAGGTCGCCTATGCGATCGGCGTCGCCGATCCGATGTCGGTTCTGGTCGACACCCATGGCACCGGCAAGGTCGAGGAAAAGAAGCTGGAAAAGCTGCTGCCCGAATTGTTCCGCCTGACGCCGACCAATATCCGCCGCACGCTGAAACTCAATCGCCCGATCTATCGGCGCACTGCGGCTTACGGCCATTTCGGCCGCGCGCCGGAAAAGGACGGCGGCTTCTCCTGGGAGCGGACCGACCTCGCCTCTCAGATCAAGAGCGCGCTGCGCTAATATCGATCTGAAGCCATCATGGCCGGTGCGAGCGCGTGCTCGTGCCGGCCATTTGCGTCTTTGCTATAGCTGCAACGGCAAGAGCTGCGGCAATCGGCAGACCGTTGATGAACCGGCAAGCTAATCCAGACCGCGAGACATCCCGCGCGTTTTTCGGGCGGCGCAAGGGCCACAAATTGCGGCCCAATCAGCAGCGCCTGATCGACACGGTGCTGCCCCGCCTTGCCGTCGATCTGACACAGCCGGCGCCCGCCGCGCTAAAAGCCCTGTTCCCAGTCCCGGTCGGCGACGTCCAGCTCGAAATCGGATTCGGCGGCGGTGAATACCTGGCTGCGCAAGCCCAAAGCGAGCCCGCTAAGGGCTTCATCGGCGTCGAGCCGTTCGTCAACGGCATGGCCAAAGCGCTCGCCGCCATCGAGAGCAAGGATTTGCGCAATGTCCGCCTGCATTTCGACGATGCCGCCGATCTCATCGGCTGGCTGCCGCAACATTCGCTGGCGCGGATCGACCTGATCCATCCGGACCCCTGGCCAAAACGCCGGCACTGGAAGCGCCGCTTCGTCCAGGAGGAAATGGTGACGCGGCTTGCCCGGATCTTGCGGCCGGGCGGCGAATTCCGCTTCGTCACCGACATCGCCGACTATGCCGCATGGACGCTGCAGCGTCTTCTACGTTCGCGCGAATTCGAATGGACCGCCGAATGCGCCGACGATTGGCGCAGGCCCTGGCCGGGCTTTCTGCAGACCCGCTACAACGTCAAGGCCGAACGGCAGGAACGAGCCGCGTGCTTTCTGATCTTTCGCAGGAACTGAGCTGAGCTTGAGATCAAGCGTTCTGCTTGACCTGCCAGAAGCGCACCACGCGCTGCGCCGTCGACACCGAAAGCCGCTCATAATTGGCGAGCGTGCTGTCGAGACCAATGGTCGAGACGCCATTGGCTTTCGCGCATGACATCATGACCGACTTGACCGTCGGCCAGCTCATGTCGGCGGCCTTGCACAGGATCAGCACCGGGTCGGGCCGCTCACCGGCCAACAGCCGATCGACGATGTTGATCGGCACCTTGGACAGCGCTGCCACCGCCACCACCGTTTCCTCGTATTTGTTTTCGCGGGCGAACGCGCCGAGCACCGCCTCGTTCATGCGGCCGGCTTGCATCAGCGCCAGCACGATGCGCTGCGCGGTCCGGTAATCGCGAGGGCCGATCTCGGCTCCGACCTCGCCCGACACCTGATCGAGAACACGCCGGATCTCGGTGCGCAATTCAGGATTCGCCGCTGCGAGCAGACGCTCACGCACGACGGCGGTGGCCTTGGTCAGAAGCTCGCGGAATATTTTCGGCGGAATGTCCGGGCGTTGCACGACTTTCTCGGCCAATAGGCCGTCGCTTTCGGCGCGCTCGACCAGGCGAAGGAAGCCGGTTTCGGAGAGACGAGCGCCATGATTTTCGGCGACATGCCGCGCCACTTCGCGGTCGCCGCGGCGGACCAAGACGTCGGTCACCGCTTCGCCGAGCGCGATCCGCTCCGAGATAGCATGCAGGTGGGCCTGGCTCTTGGTTTCGGCGAGGGCGACAAGATCATCCTCGTCCAGACACTTTGCCAGTTTGAGAACCGGGCCGGCGACTTCGATAGCGTCATCGCGCGCGAGTATGTGCAAAACTTTGACGGGCGCTTTGTCGAGCGGCGCCAGCTGACCGGCAAGGACCGCGCGCGCCTTGGTCTCGATTTCCGCGATCAGAAGACTGAAGACCTCGTCGAACAGATCGACCTGCGCGTCGCTGTAGCGGCTTGAGTCATGGACAAACAGCGCGGTGATGCGCTCGAGCATCTCAGTACGTTTGGCCCGCGTGCCATGCGCGATGACGTCTTCAAGCTCGGGGATGAGCGAGGCGGCGGCTTTCATCTTCGATACGCCACCACTTCGCGCAACATCCGACTTTGCCAAACAGCGAGAGCGGTCAGAATACCGGCCATGAAGCTAGTCCAAGGGCTCCGCCGCTAACAAAATTGGCGAGAAATGCCACCAATCGGCGAATGTTCAGCGGCCCTTAGCGAGAGATTAATTCACCAATCCTGAAAGAAATGTTGCAGCCGCCGCGGCACTATCTGTGCTCTTGCAAAGCCTTCATAAACAGCTATATTTGCGCTGTCCGTTTAGGATACCTCATTACCGGCCGGTTTTGAGAGTGGGTTCCCCCGGGGGCCCGCTCTTTTTTGTTACTTGAAGCGGCTCGATGGCTGAGGTCCGGCGGCGCTCTACACCAGACGGTTGCGACCAGTGATGGACGACAGGACGACGAACGCCGAGCTTGCGAATTTTGCCGACGAACCGAGGCTCATTTCCGAGCCTGGGCGCGCGGCACGCGTGGCTGCTGTCGTCGAGCCGGTGCTTGCATCGCTCGGTTATCGTCTGGTTCGCGTGCGGGTCACCGCCTTTGCCGGCTGTACGGTGCAGATCATGGCCGAGC
>Ga0335069_10001698_pt1 | contig 35243 bp, 60 predicted proteins | sample Lox_Sample_11_FD_206714 | JGI IMG/M metagenome (GOLD analysis project Ga0335069, IMG submission 206714) | Soil microbial communities from Loxahatchee National Wildlife Refuge, Florida, United States - Lox_Sample_1.1 | ecosystem: Environmental > Terrestrial > Soil > Wetlands | place: USA... | reverse complement strand
CCCCGCCAAAGCCCGAAGGGAGGCGTTCTCGGATTCAAGAGCATTGAACTTTTCTATCGGAATGGAGATCATCTTAATTTCACTCATCGCCGGGGGCTCCTTTGGATTCAGGAAAGGCCATCTTCGGGATGGATTCTAAACAACCGATTCCCTCTAGGTAACAAACGCATTGAGACAAGGATTCTATTAGCCAGTTTCGAGAAACGAATTGAGGAGTTTTATGTTCTTGCTCGATGGAATTGCGAATTTCATTGAGCCTTTCCGTAGTTAATACCGTGTAGTGCTTGTAGGTTTTTCTCATTTCGTTCCTCCAATTGGTGCGGGTGGCCAGTTTGGCGTTTTCACGCGCACCACCCGCAAATCATTCGACGGGGCGCAAGCCGTATCGAAAAGCATCTAGCCCGTCTTTAATTGCGTCTTTAAATTGCCTGCGCGCAAAACGAATACAGGGTAGCGCTTCTTTTCTTGGAATAATCTTTAAACAATTCCTGCAAATATAGACCTTGTAATCCTCTGGATAGTACGCCCAACACAAGCAATCCCTGCCACAACAGGGACTAGGAATTGGAATGTTAAATGTGAATTGATCTTTCACCGCCCTCGCACCCCTTTCGTCATTTGTAGAAGCCGCCTGCTGGTAACATATCGTCGTAAAGGTGAAACGTCGTCGATGACCGCTTGATTACGTCAGGCGGAAGCACGTACCACATTGGCGGGCGTTTCCGTCGCTCATGCGCCTCGTTGAGACTCTCTGCAACATCCCGCGCAAACTCTTCATTGGCGAACGTGTACGTCGTCTCGGTATCTACTTGGATGCTGTACCAATAACGCGCGTTGCTCCATTCTGAGCATGTCACGGTCATGCAGATTTTCTCTTTGCAATCGGCGATATAACCTTCGCACCGTGGCGACTCGCTAGACATTCTCACCACATACGGCAACGCCAACAGCCAGATCAATCGTTTCATAACACCCCTTTCGTCATTTCTTCCAAGTCAATTCGGGCTCTTCCGTGCAGTCCTTGAAAAAATCCAAGCCCATCAAATTCGAAAGCCAGATCACCAGCAACGCTGGCAGAAAGGCCAAGACGCATATCGCTATCCAGGGAAATATCAGCCACTTAAATTTCAATGCAAGATCCTTTTTTGAAAGCATTAAGAGCTTCCGCCAGAATATTTGGATCAGGAACTCCCAAAGGACAATCGGAAAACCAATGACAGATGATGTTCGCGACGCGCTTTGCAGGATCTTCATCTGCCGTCAAGGCGCAATACCCGCACTTTGAATTGTCAAACATAGTCAAGCCCCCTCCTCATCACAGCTTCCCATTCAACTTCCAGTAAAGACCCAAAGACCCGACTAAGAGAACTATCAAAACAACTGGAATGACGAGAACTACAAGTACAATTTTAAGCATGATCGTTGGGCATTTCATCCGAGATTTTTACGTTTTGCATGGATTCTTGATGAACATGACAGCTCCCTACAAACCCATCGTTTCGATAGGAAGAAGGCCGCTCATGGGCGCAACCGGTAATGCCCAGGGCGGCGATCATCACGCAAATGGAGAGGATCAAAAGAATCAGGATGATGTAGCTGACGGCTGTTATCTTCCCCATAAAAAATTCCTTGTCAGAAATCCCCAATGGCCCCAGGCTTTAGCCCATCCCATTTGATAGGCGAGGCCGTGGAGCGTGACCAAGGTCATAAAGATGAAATTCACCAAGACGATTACGCCAACAATGCGTCGCATGAGGCAAGACCTCCAAGGAATATGAACGGCTCGGTGAGTGCGGGATACTGTTGCCCTGAGAACAGCCCTACGGACAGGCAATAGGCGAAGGAAAAGAGAATGAAGCGGTATGTGGCATAGGGAAGGCTCTTTTTCTGTGTGAGAGCGTATCCCATCGCCCCGAAGAGAAATATCTTGATTGCTATGTGGATCAGGAACATGTGATGGCCGCCAGCTCCGAAAAGAGCGGGGCCCAACCATTTGAAGTTGTCTGGATACGGCAAGGAAAAGAATGTATCGGCATGGAGATAGTGATTGACTTTTAGCCAGACATACATTTCCTGCCAGGGCACATTACGCTCAATAAAGATAAAAGCTCCCAGGCATACGGCGATCCACCAGAGCCTTGCTTTGGCTCCCTTTACGGCCACAAGGACCGCAGGAAAAACAAAAGCTCCTTGGGGATGAATGTCAAAAGCCCCGATACAAACAGCTCCTACTAGAATCGCAATCGCGGGAATGTCCATCAAATGAATAAAGGCGGAAGCCAGAACAACCGCAAAGAATGTGTAGGCCTCTGGCCGCATCCAGCGCATCGGGTAGAACAACTCAGGAAGCCAGGGGATGAAAAAGAGTGCGGTCCAAACAAGAGGCGTTTCGGGAACGGCCAGTGCCAGGATAAGGAAAGCCAAAGCCGTCACGCTCGCGCTCACCCAAACCATGTACTTGCCGAAGTGACACAACCACGCCAGGTTCCACCAAGGATGCCAAGGATCGCCAGGATCAAAGGGCACTTTTCCCGCCAGGGCCGCGCAATGATGAAGCCAATGTCCCCTTTCATGGTAGGTGAAAGTAAGACCCCACCAGACAAACACGCTCAACAGAAAAAACATGGCCTTCTTAGGCGTCACTTTAATTTCTCGATCATGGCTGTAAGCTCTTCTTGAAACACTTGCGTATAACCGACGGCTTTTGCCAAGTTCAGGGCTTTCTCCAGAAGCCTAAGAACCTCAACCATATTTACGGTATCTGTCGTCATTGGTGGCCACGCTCCAATCCGGTTTGATTTCGCACTCCACTTTCTGCTTTTCGTACCCAGGCAACCAGGCCCAGATCACAAGATCGCGGCAGGAACAGACGCCGATAGTGACGCGCATTTCTTTATATTCCCTCGTGCCCTTACGCCAGCCAGCAAGCTGATCGTAGGCGATGCTTTTAGGGTTGATCGTCTTACACATAAGAGGGTGGAACGAGGTACTTCGCAAATTCTTCTGGCGATAGACCTTTTTCTTTCGGCTCCCGTATCCGATTCTTGTCGATTTTGCGCCAAGCTCTTAATGCCTCTCGACTTTTTTTCAGCCCTGCGGGGGATTTCTTAAAGCATTTCCAGCAGATTCGCTTGTAGCTTCTCCTTTTGCATTTCGAGCAAGTTCTGACTCTAGGGTTGATGGTGCGGCACATCTAAAACCCCTTTCATAAAACTTTGGGCTTCACCGGTTTTAAGTTGATGCGGAGTAAAACGGAATATCCGCCAGCCATCTTTCGCCGCCTGATTGTACTTTTCGAGATCACCCAGGAACCCGGCAGCGCGATTGTGCCGGCCATGTACCCAAATTCCTCCTTCAATCTCAACAGCAATTCTGGAGTCGGGGTAAGCATAGTCAAAACGCCAACGTCTTTTGGGGTGGAATCGGTACTCTTTTTCTGGCTCTTTAAGACCATAGGGACTCCATATTAAATCGAACATCAATCAATCACCCAAAGAATGATGAACAAAACAATGCCGGCCAACAAGCACAGCACCGTATCATTCATCAGATTCTTCGGCCTTCTTGCTGTAGAACCGGGTCGTCACGTCGTATCCAATGTAGGGCGTCACCGCTTCCTGGAATCCCGGCGTGTCCTTCATGGCCTTCTTGATGGCCCTGGAGTCGGGGTTGAGTACCGCAGCCGGGTCTATCTGATAGCTCACCAAGGCTGAAAGAAACGGTCCCATGTCGACAACCATGTTTTCCTGGGGATAGTGATTGTAGACCAGGCCCCCGGCCTCCACCGCCCCATGCTCCCGGCAATACGAATTGAGGGCCTTCTTTTTGGCCTTTGCCTGGGCATCCAATAGGGCTATTTCGGTCCCAAGGCTGATTGCCTCCTCCGGTGAGGATATGGCCCTTAAACCGCTAGGCTTTTCGCTACAGCTAGCTGCTACGGAGCAATTCAGGCACCTTTGGCCGGGTTTGGCCTTCCATTTGGTTTCCCCCTCGATCCTTTCCATGAGGGCTTCAAGCTGGATCCGGGTCACGTCCAGGTCTTTGACCTCCAGGAGCTTCACCTGCTTGAATCCGCTTTTGATGTAGTAGAACTGGATTTCTACCTGCTCCAGCGCCCCATACAAAAGGCTTGCCACGAAAGCATAAACGTCCAGTTGGAAGGAATTGACTTGCCCGGAAAACCCGGTCTTGTAGTCCGTGATGCGGATTTTCTTGACCGGCTGCGCGGCCGGCTCCTCAATCAGGTCGATCTTGGCCCGGAACATGACCTGGGGATCATTCCAGGAGCAGGGGATCCAATGGGCCTTGAAGGCCACTTGGCGCTCGGGCTTAACAATCGGGTAGGCCGGGTCAGGCTTGTAGGCGGCGGCAAAGGTCTTGCAGATCTCCAGATAGTCCTTGTAGTTGTCCTGGTTCCGGGCTTCTGATTGGAAGGCTTCGGCGGCGATCTTTTCAAATCCAGGGGCCATTTTTAGATCGCCACCCGACCAATCCTTGAATCCCTTGGAAAGCGTTACCCAGCGATCAAAGAACTCATGGGCGGCGGATCCGATCTCCAGAGCGTCCGAGGATTCTATCGGCGCGTGGTCGAGGTATTGAAGCTTGTAACTCAAGGGACATTGGCTGAATGTAACGAGTCGGGAATGGCTATGGGCCATAGGCTTTAGGGTTTCGGTGGTCATGATTTCTCCTTGTTCAATTCTTCGATAAGCGCGTCGGCGGCCTTGACGGCATCGACAGCTAGATCCTCGTAAATATGTTTGTGTCCAATGTCATAGAACCTTGCCATCGCTTGCATCGCCAGCCCTGCAAAGTATTCCCTGTTCGTAAGTCGGGGCGTCACGATACGGGCTCCTGCTCCAACCATTTAATGACCTGGGCCAGCTCCGTCATGGTCAGGTCTTTGGAATGATCCTTGCCGAAGGTCGTTTTGATGTAGAGCTTGACCTCTTCCTTGTCAATGCCTGATGCGGTGATTCGGGCAAAGAGAAGCTTCTGCTGATCTTCGTTGATGGTCTTGTCGGCCCCGGACGGCTTATCGGCCGGCTTAACCTTGGCCGCGGCCGGGAGCATTTCCTCTGGCAAGTCCTCCAGGTCTTGCGTGAAGATGTCGGAAGCGGCCGTCACGGTCAGGACCGCATCCACCAGGGAGCGCTTCTTGGCGATCTTGAGAACCGTATTGTAAACGTCGGCGATGTCCGGGTTCTCGGTCTTGCCGCCCTTCTGGTCCGTGATAGCCTTGTCCGAATCGGCGAACTTCGCCCCGCAGCCATCCTTCTTCGTGAAGCAAACCCACCCCCCGCCATACTCAGCCTTGCCCTTTATGATCGCTTCCTTGCCGCACTTCGGGCATTTGCGCTTCTCATCCCGGTATCGGTATTTGGATTCCATCGTCGAACATGATCCAACGCCCTCCCCAAGGAACTGCTCAGAGTTGATGTGATGCAACTCGGTTGTCACCGTGATTTCCCGGTGGCCATTGGGAAGGTCTAGGCGCTGGACCTTAAGCCGGGGGGCCATGCGGAAGGTCAGGCAGAGCTTTTCCGCTCCGGGCTTCCAGAGTGAAGGCTTCGGGCATCCGGGTATCACCCCATAATGCTCTCCGTCTTTCATCTCCTCGCGCATGATCTGTTGAATGAGATTGACTTGATGCTTTACGCCCATAAGTGTCATGGGGGCCAGTTTTGTGATTTCCTGCAAGGCTTGAGTTTCCTCAGACATTTTGTCTTTCCTTTCGCTCAGCCATATAGCTGAACACTTCACAGAGATACGCCATTTGGTTCATGGCGGCTAGGCGCTGGAGTCCCATCGAAACAAAGGGAAGCGCGTTCATCATCATCTTTGCGGCTTTCCACCGCGCCAACCAAAACAGCAGCGGTTCCCGGTCAATCATTTTGCTTCCTCAAGAACTCGGCTATTGCGTCTACTATCAATTCCGACATCGCTTGGCCTCGCTTGGTAGCCTCTTCCCGGATCTTCTCTTTGAACTTGGCGGCCTCTTCGCCTCCGGGAATCGTGAAAGTGACCGACACGCTCATGGATGGATCTTCTCCAATTCCTTTTTCATTTCTTCGTAAACCTGTCTCTTTCCCTCGATAATCCCGGCCTCATACCCGGCCCGGTACATATCATTCATCGCGTCCAGTTGGCCCTTTATTCCGCTCAATAGATCAGGCATTAACTTTCTCCTTCCGTCGTTCTCGATAGACTTTCTTCGCCAGCCGCCGGCACTCCCGGCACATCTTGAACCGCCACCGGTCCTTGCCATACGCCTTGAAGCGCGTGACAACTTCATCCTTTGGGCGCATCTCGTGGCATTGGCGGCAGGGAAGCATGGTCATAAATAAGAGTCTCGACGGCGGGTTTTATTCATTTAGGCAAAAGTCATTTGACCGCTTTCCCGGATCACCCAAATAGCCTCATGGCGTTTGGTCGACTCCTCCCAGCGCTCTCCTCGTTGCTCCACCAGGCCGCGCGCGACAAGCTCATTGATCCGAGGCCTTACCGCATGGACATAGCGGCGGGTCATGGCCGCGATTTGCCACGCTCCAAGGCCCTCCGGGTGGCTACGGATCAACTTCAAAACCTCTTCTTGCCTTGGCCCAAGCTCTGTATTGGTTTTGTCCAAACTTTCAATCTGTTGTTTTGTACTCATATCACCCCCATATTTCGCCTTCTGATCTCGACCATTTCCTCAAACGTCATGTCGGGCTCAACGTCCACAATCTTCGGGGCCTCCCGGTAATTTCTTCTAAGCGATTGCTTCCGGTCGGCGATCGACATCCAGTTATTCAGGAATCGCATCACGCTTTTCTTCGGCCCTTTCTTCGGGTTGTTGTTTATCCAGGCATGAGCAATCCCGATTTGACGCTCGATCTCCCTCGGCTCCACCTGGAAGGCCCTGGCCCATTCCGGTATGCGGGTTATGATTTCAAATTGGTCATTTTTGAATCGAGGCAAATAATTAAAATCCATGTTCTCCGACTTTCTTCTCTTCCCCGGATGTTCGGAGAAAAAAGAATTTTGATTGATGGCTCGGCGAAAATTCCGAGTACGGTTTTATCCGGGTCGAGATTCGGGAGAAAGTCGGCAAAGCCCGGTGATCTCTGTTATTCGACTCTTTGATCGGGAACGTTTGACCGGCGGCAGGATGAAAAGAAGAAACCCTTTCAACCGACCTGCGGCTCGCCAAGTTCATAGGAAAATGGTTCGCAGGCCGGTAAAAAGGGCTGTGATATCCTATCAACTTTGGCGAGCATGGCGCAAGTGAAGCAATTATTTGCAAGCGTGTCAACTCTACTGACGAGGGTTCGCCACGCAAGCCGCATAGCCCGAACTTTGGCAAGCCGAATAGCTCCAGAAATAACAGTAGAGATTCCCGGCTTCGTCCGCGCCGCACCAGGGCCCGGAACCCGAAACAAAAGACAACGCCGCAACGATCATGATGATTTTCATTTTCATTTCTCCTTGTTATTTTCCTATAACCACGTCTCCTCCGGGGCGAAGCGCAATTCCGGGCTCGCGCGGAGGCTCTCCCGAATCTTGCTTGCATCCCGAAAAGACAAAAAAACCGATCGCAATAATTAGAATTGTTCTTGACATTTGTCCCATCCTCTTTTCTCGGCCGATTTCTCACGCAACGCCATGACTCGGCGAGAATCCTTAATCTGTTCCTCGACTCGCTCCGACATGATCCGGGCATAATGAGCGTCGGCAGCCCTCCACCCGGCCCGGTATCCCTGGCGTTCTCCCAGGCCAGCCCCGATGCAAAAAGTAACCAGCGTTGCAAAGGCAATCCAAACGCAAACCGTTATTGTCTGCATAGTTCCTCCTGTTCCACAATCCAATCCCCGGCCTTTTCATAGCTCCAGGAATGTTTGTCCATCAGATGCACCGCCATTTCCACAAGGTCTTGTATGTCCATAGTGCCGCATATTGGGCATTTAATAGCTGACATTCCTAGCCTCCTCGGATCGGTCGTAAGCGTCTTGCTCACGGCAGAATTTACAGATAATCATGTGATGGCCTTCGGAACAATGATCTCTGGCCCATTCAATCGCTCCGCACCTCTGGCAAAGAATCTCGCAATCTAAAGTTGGCATAATTCCCTCACAATCTTTTTGGCGTTCCATAGCCTTGTGCCGGCGGTTCCCGGAGCGACTCGCATTTGACGGGCAGCTTGGGTCACGGTCAAGCCCTTCAAGTGCAAGGCCAAGGCCCGGCGCATCTCATGGGACAAGATCATGGCGGCCTGGGCTGCTCGTTGCCATTCCATGAACCTTTCAAGCTCTACGCCAAAGTCCTTGGGCTCCGGGCGTTCTTCGTGACCTTCCAGGGGCTCCATGTGCAAATACGAGTCTCGCCGCCAGGATTTATTCATGGCGTTGGTGGCGATCTGATACAGCCACGGCTTGAACTCGCCCCGGAGTTGGCCCCGGTGTTCCCACGCGCTTAGGAATGTTTGGCTCACAACGTCCTCGGCGATGGCGGTATTCTTGGCAAGGCCCATGACGTAATAAAACAGCTTGCCGTAATTCTCCTGGTACTCTCTGGCGAACTCGGCGGCGGTCATTTCTTCCTCGCCTTCGGCTTGGTATTGAATCCAATCGAGGCCACGTTATTCATGGCGGCTTGCAAATACTCCATGCCTTTTGAAAGATCCCTGACCGCTTTCCATAGCTCCCCTTTGGCGGCTTCTTCCTGGGCCTGGATATAACACGCCTTCGCGAGCTTGGCGTTTTCAAAATACATTGATAGCCTATTCATTTCCGTGTAACCTCCTTGACGATGGCTCGGTGGCCCATAGTCTCTACAGCGAGTCGATAAAAGTCCGCTTCGCTCTGGCTCTCGCAATAAAAGACGTGGGCCTGTTCAACGTCGATCACTTCCCAATAGCTCGGCTTTTCTCTTTGCTCCTTGTATTTGACCATTGATCCCCCTGGTTTTAATTCCTACATCCCCGGCGGCCTCGGGCCTCCGTGACCGCCAGGGGATAGGAACCTACCGCAAAGCCTTGATTGGCTTCGGGGTAAAGTATCTGTCTCTCTCAATGCCTAAGCCAAAGCGGCCGCGGTACTCGGATAGCTCGGTAAGGCTGAAATAGCCCACCTCCTTTTCAAGTAGATCGACGAGCCCAAAAAATAAGAACTCGCTCCACGTTTGCGGCTCTCCGCACTCTGGCTCTTTGCAATCGTAGACCGCATGGCCCGGACAAACCCGGCTCCCTTCCGTTGCGTACCAGGTCCCGGCGCCGGTCGGATTAAAGAACTTGACCATGGCTAGGGCCTCGTCTCCCTTGGCCTCCTGGGAATACAGCGGCGGCAATTTCTCTAAGATTTCCTTGGTTAAGAGTTTCACGCTGGCACCGCCTCCCGGCTTTGCAGCCGGGCTCCGTTTTTGCTCAACACGTGATTGATAAGCAGGGCTTCGAGGTGCGGATCAGGTACAAGAGAATTTAGGATTTTACGGCTGAACCGTTCCGCCGGGGCAAGCATTGCTTTGATCCCGTTGCCAATGATGCAAGACCTCCACCCGTCTTTCCGCTCCTCCACCGTAACGTGCAGGTAAAATCCCCGCCGTTCTTCTTTGTAATTGAAGTAGTTTATTCCGCCTTCGTTGTACGAGATCGAAACGGCGATAAACTCCCCCGGATTTCCCGTCGGTATCGCTTCGATTTCCCGGCTGCGTGATTCTCTCATGGTTATTTTCCCTCCGAATGTTTTTCGACAAACTCCCGGATCTCTTCGATATGCTCCACGATCAAACGGGCTTTTTTAAGTCCGAATTGAAACGGGAATTTATCCTGTGGTGTCTGCCTGATAATGAGCATCGGCATACCGTTGTACGCTCCCTCTAATACTTCGCTAGACTGTTTTTCTGTTGGCATTTTTTAGTCTCCTTGGGTTGTGTCGTTCGTGCAAAATTCTATGCAGACCGGGGCGCTCGGTTGCGGCGCGCTAATAACGTCGGCCTGATACCAGGGCAAGGCTAAGACAAGGGCGGCTGTTAGGATCATCGTCATTCCCCTTTCTCGGCACGGGCGAGGGCTTGCACCAGTTTGGCGTGTGCTTCGAGTCTTATGGGGTTGTTCGCCTCTTCATAACTTTTTGCTATGTCGCCCCAATACTGTAATGCCGTCATAGCTTGCTTTACTGCTTCGACCAGCTCCAGGTGACTATTCACGGCGCGGATAGCCCTATCACATTGATCAACGGCGCAATCCCGATAATATTGATTGCAGATACAATACGGCGTGCACGGCAACGTCGGCGTGTGCGTCGGTGTTTTGGGGGTCATTCGCATGATTGGTGCTCCTTTCGTTTAGTCCTACATGCTCGCCCCCAGGCCCTAGACCTAGGGGCAAGCTCTAGGGCTAATAGCTTCCGAGGATCGAATTTAATCGAGTCCTCAAAAGCTCGGTCAGCAGTTCCGCATCGTTGAGTGCGTCGCAAGGATCACGGTCAAAGGCGGCGTGATACTGGTCTTTCACCCATTGGTGGACGGATGGATCTTTGAGGATTTGAAGCGATTTTTCGATGGTCACAGCGCGGCCTCCTTATAAGATAAGTGGAAGCGGTCGAGATTCCAGCAGAGCGAATCTATCACGGCCTCCCAGTACATCCGTTCGTCTTGCTCTTTGGCAGTTTGCAGATTGGTGATTGCGTCGGTAAGTCTTTCTTTCAGTTCTGGCTTGGTCACGTTAGTGGCTCCTTTCAGGAGTTTAAGCGTCGATTTCGTCGTATCTGAACCATTGGACATGAGCTTTATTGAGGTCGGCCTGGAAGGCCGAATAGGCTTTCCCGTCGCTCCCCTCATATTCAAAACAAAAACCGTCGGCGCCCTCATGGTTTGCTCGGCCTGGCTTATGTTCTACTTGCCTGGTGAGGATATTTGGCAAGTCCTCAATCCTTATGGCGGTAAGCGTGTAAGTCTTTTCCATTTGAAATCACCTCCCTTCCGTCGGACAATGGAAGGATATCATATATCATAAGATGATTCAAGGGGAAGAGATCGACGGTAAAAAAATAGTTGTCGACGGTAAATCGCAGTAAAAAACGAAATGTCGATTCATATTGATTTATCAACGTCTGTAGATACTTGTAGACGGTAAAATATATAGATGTATGATAAGAGGGGATTGAAACGGCGGCGGCGATCTGCTAGACTTAGGCCGTGGATGCGCCACGCCTTTGTCGCAAGGGGAGCCCTGGGAACTTCGGTCGGGATCGAGCCTGGGGCTTTTCTTTTTTATGAGATATCGGCTCCATCATCGGGACACGGTTTTGAGGACCGGGGATGTTAACGAGTACGCCGCCATGCGCCAGTTGATCGAGGAAGGATACGAGGTCTACAAACGAGGCTGGCCGGACTTTGCCGCCGTTAAAGGCGATCAAATCAGATTCATTGAGATGAAAGGGCCCCACGGTCATGTAAAAAGCCATCAGGCCAAGATCGCCGATATTTTGCGCCGGGCCGGGTGTTCGGTCGAAGTGTGGAAGAAAGAGAACGGAAGAGGGTAAGGGTATAGGTCAAAATATGATGGTGTATTACAGTGAGTGAAGAGGCTTTTAATCCTGTAATTAAATCAGAGCGGTTAGAAGATAAGATAGCCCTGCAAGCACAAGAAAATGGCATGGGGTCTAAGCCCCGGCCCTATGTGGTCTTTGATAAAGAGAAAGCTTTAAATCTATTGATCGAGTACCCGAAAAACGTAGCGCACATCTGCCGCACCATGGGAATCCATCGCAACACTTGGGAATACCACATCCGAACGGACCCCGACTTTGCCGCAGCCGTCCAGGAGATCGAAGAGGCGCATTGTGATGACCTAGAGGCCACCATGCTAGAGCTTGGCAAGCAGAAGTCCTCTTTCAATTTCAATGACCGCATAGCTTATCTGAGAGCGCATAGACCGAACCTTTACAACCCTGCAAAGGTCGTTAAGGTCGAAGGGTACAAACTGGGGGACGGGGAGAAAGCGAAACGGCTTGGGGTGGTGGAGACCGTGATCGATGCCGAGATAGTCAAAACGTACATGGACCGGCAAGAGCAGATCAAACACCGACAACAGCAGAGGCTTGAGAGTGGGAAGGACGGCGCAGAGGGACAAGGGACGGGGGGGACGAAGTGAAAGGCAAGACCAAGGCCGGAACCAAGCGTCGCCGCAAAAGCCCAAACGGAAAATTCTCTATACCCACCAAACCCAAAAAAATGTCGCCACAATTTCCAAAAGGCGATCTCGTTCATTTTGCAGGTTACAATGCAATAACAGCCGAAGATTTGCAAGATCTCCGAAGAATTGAAATCGCCGCCGCTAATTTTCTAAACAAGAATCTCTGGAAACATGATCCCTCACCCCTTTAACGTCTACTGCGATTGCGTGGATTGCTGCGAGTCTTTGCTGAACAAAGGCAATAAGTTTGGCCGGACGAGCTTTAAAAGAATTGAACCCCGGAATGTGAACATGAAAGGCCCCAACCGGATCCCCAGCGGTCAGGTGGAAAAAAGTTTGGACGCTCATTTTAAGACGATAGGGTGGCGCCACTCCAAAAGGCCCTTATAAGATTCGTCTTGACAATCCCGTAGAAATGGACTAAATATAGCCCAAGGTGATCAAAGCCTACCGAAACCGGATCCTGGTCAAGATGCTCCCCGTGACGGCGGATTTTCAAAATAGTTTAGATTTGGTTCTTGTCGATGGAAAAAAACACTTCGATCATAAGTCCAGGCGGGGGATTGTGGAGTCCGTTGGGAAGTTCGTGAACCTGGTGAAGGCCGGCGATGAAGTTTTGTTTCGGGGAGACGCCGGATATTCTCTCGACTATGATCCGGATTCGAAAGTAAACCTTGATGAGCATTCCTACCGCTGGCTGAAAGAAAGCGATTGCCTGGCCGTCCTAGAGCCTGAATCCAAAGCGATGCAGGAGGTGGCGTAAATGGCGATCATCTGTCCGCAGTGCATGGGCAAGGGCGCGTCCAACCAGGTTTCCAATCCTCTCCAAGACATTCAATCCAACACCGACTATCCGCTTCAGGACGCCCAGCCCTGCACTCAGTGCGGCGGGAAAGGCTATCAGCAAACATCATGAAAAAGATTCTGTGGCTCCTCGCTCTTTTGCCTTCGGTATCTTTTGCCGGTCTATTTTCCTCCGGGGGTTCGCCGGATTATTCGAATAACGCCGGAAATATGTTCTACTGCGCCTCTACAGGAACCGTCACTACGCAGGCCGGCGTGTCTCTTTCCAGCCCCACGATATCGCTCTACAACCCCTGGAACTCGGGGAAGAACTTAACCGTACTTGATGTCGGAATTAACGTCATGGCCTCTCCGTCCGCCTCTGCCCAGTTCACGCTGGCCTATACGACGGGGACCATCGCTATTTCGACCAATACGGGGGCTGCGGGAGTTGTCATCCCGGCGCTTATCGCCAAGTCCACTTCCTCGGTGACGCTCGCCGGAGGCAATTCCGGAGTCTGCTGGCTCAAGGGAATCCTTCCCTCCTTGCCGGTGAACTTCCGCTTTTTGGGAGGAACGACTGGAGCCTCGGCCATCGGAGGCGCTGTCTTTACTGACAACACTAACGGCAAGGTCGTTATTCCTCCCGGAGCCATGATCTCGCTTCAAAGCTCAAGCGCCGCCAATTTACAGGCGCATATCCTCTGGAGGGAAGATAATTTATGAGCATGATTGTTTGTCCCCAATGCAACGGCATCAAATACACGGTCGCGGGATACGCGGACGAAACGAACGCCCCGAACTCGACCACCTTCACCGCCCCGACTCAGCAGCTTCCCTACGTCTGCAACGTGTGTTTGGGGAACGGCTACTTTACGGGATCGATGGCCTGATGGCTGGAACCGGCGGAAGCATGATGCAGGATCTTATTCTCTCCGGAAAAGCGGAGACAGGATACGGCGTCACTTTGGCCGGATTCCATTCGCCGACCCTCCAGTTCGCGGCCAAGCTTGCCGAGCTGGAATCGACGATCGGCCGCATCGATGATTTCGCCACCACCGAAGATAACGGCTGGGTCACCGCGATCGCCCTTCACCGCGAAACCACCGCCCTTCCTCCAACCAAAAAGCTCGCCACCTTCCGGCGAGAGCCGCACAAATTTTTCCAGGATCTCCCCAAGTTCATGTATTCGACTAAAGCCGTCTACGTCGACCGCATCTTCTTGACCGGATCCTTGGGCTCTGTCTCTTTCACACTTCTCTACCGCCCCGTAGAGTCAAGTGTCTAGCGCCCTTCTTTCGTCCCTCTACGACCAAACCCCGACCAAAGACGACCGGCGTATATTGAATTTCCAGCACAAGGGTTATATCGTGATGCTGGGGAAAAACTCCTTTTCCAACGAACGCCTCATCGCCGACCACCCTCACCGGGAATGTCTGTGGATGCACGCGATGGCCGCGCGCGGGAGCCACGTCATTCTCTGCCTGCACGATCGCCCCGAACCACCCGAGGACATCATCCAATTCGCGGCCCGGTTGGCCCTGGAACATTCCCATTCCCAGGCGCGCACCGTCTCCATTTCCCTTTTGCGGGACGTCTTTAAGCCGGAAGGATCCGGGATCGGCATCTGGAAAACTGCCAGGTCCATGTCGGTCGAGGTCGATGAGTGATATGCCCCTCATGCCTCCGAAAAATCGCCTGGGACATCATGCCTCACGACATCTGCTGCATCCCGATTTGCGAGTGCCTGTGCGATGAAAGCAAGCGAATTGTCCGACGCCGAAGTGATCGCCAAAGAAAAGTTTGCCTTCCAGGCCGATCCCGTCGGCCTCATCAAGGCCGGGTACTTAAAGATCCGGGACAAGTCCGCCAACCTCGTTCCCCTGGTCCTCAACTCAACGCAGAAAAAAATCCTGGACAAGATCCAGGAACGGCGAAGAGCCGGCCGGCCGGTCTTTCTTTACATCTTGAAGGCCCGACAGCTCGGGGTTTCTACATTAGCCCAAGCTATCACGTTTGCTTTTACCAGCCAAAGAAACAACATCACAGCCCTGGATGTCGCCGACGACATGGATGGGTCGAGCTACATTTTCAAAATGAATGAAATGTTCTACGACCAAATGCTTATCGATCACCCACACTTGACTCCCGCGCGCGCAAGATCCGACGAGAAGCGCCTGGAGTTTGCCAACACGTATTCCCGCATTATGATTGACACGGCCAACAACGCCACGGCCGGCCGGAAGTTCACGCTCCAGCATGTCCATCTTTCGGAGGTCGCCTTCTATAAAAATTTCAAGGAGCTGCGCCAGGCGCTTTTCCCCGCGATCTCCCAATCCCCCGATACGATTGTCATTTTGGAAACGACCGCCAACGGCATCAACGATGCCTCCAGCTTCTACTGGAAAATGAAAGCCGCTTATGAATCCTCTCCCGAGAACACCGATTGGATCGTGATGTTCTGCTCCTGGAAAGAACACGCGGAGTATTCGCGCGAGTTTCATAACGAAATGATGAAGGCAAAGTTTGCCAACTCGCTTTCCATGAAAGAGATCAAGATTCAAAAAGAGCATGGCCTGACGCTTGAGCAGCTGAATTGGCGGCGGCACATGGTCGAGGACGCTTTTGAGGGCGACGATGAAAAATTTGAAGTCGAGTACCCCCTCACCGATAAAGAGGCGTTTAAGTCGACGGCCAAGCAGGTCTTTCCCGAAAAGCTCCTCGGTCCCCAACGCGTTAACATCCAGGTCCCCAAGCTGCGCGGAGAGATGGAGCTGGTGGAAAGACGGGCAAGCTTCATGCCGGATCCCCAAGGATTTCTTCATATCTACCAGGAACGACAGCCGGAGGAGCGCTATGTGATCGGCGCGGACACCTGCGAGTCGGCCCTGACGCACGATGAAGCTTGCGCCCAAGTGATCAAGAGATCCACATGGACTCAGGTCGCTCACCTGCATGGGCACATGAACCCGGAGGATTTTGCCGAACGGCTTATTGCTCTGGGTCTTTATTACAACCGGGCGCTATTGGCTCCCGAGAAAAACGGTCCTGGCTTGGTGACCTTGACGTACCTGGCCAACCGGCATTACCCGAACCTCTGCAAGCAGAAGAAGGCGGTGGTTTCAGACAATGGACAATGGACCGAAACGGAAGAGTACGGCTTCCATACCAACGTCAAAACGAAACCGCTTATCATTGACCAGCTTCAAACATCTCTCCGAACGCTACTGCTGGTTCTGCATGATTCAAAGACTCTCGAAGAACTTGAGAGCTATGTGGTTCAAAAAGTAAATTCCGAGGGCCATGTCGTGATGGGCGCGGACGAGGGCAAGCGCGATGATTGCGTGATGGCGCTGGCGATCGCGCTGCACTACGCGCACCAGCTCCCCGGCATCATGCCTTCTCTTGGAAGCGCGCGACAGGCGATGTCGCGAACAAGGACGGGATACTGAAATGGAAAGCTCAAACAATTATCCGGACCTCTTGGAAAAAGGGCTCCGCAAGAAAAAGAAAAAGATGGAGCGCGGAGAGACAGGATACTATGATCCATCCAAGGCGAAGAAGGCCGAGGACAAGGCCGGCGCAGAGGTTCTTCGGGGACGCATGAAGAAACTAAAAATGAAGGGTTATTGATATGCCCCTAAAAAAAGGCAGTTCGAACAAAGTCAAAAGCGATAATATCCGGGAGCTTCGCCATTCCGGGTATCCGGAAAAGCAAGCCATCGCCATCGCCTACAGCCAAGCACGCAAAGCCTCGTCTAAATCCAGGAGGAAGGGCAAATGAAATTTAGAATCCCAAGATTCGGAAAACCGGAGTACCAAGCGCCTCAAACGCCTCCCGTTCCCCAGGGACAAACGTCCGAGGAGTCCGGGACATTTATCAATGAAAAAGAAAGACAAATCCTTGTCAAAATCGTTGATGGCGGAAAGCCCCAAGATCTGGCTATCGCTCTTGGAACTCTCCAGGTGGCGGCCGATATTGTCAAGCAGACGCTGAGCGTATGGCACATGAAGGACGCCCGATCCAAGGGGATTTTAAAAATCCAGGGAAATGGAGTCGGTCGTGGATAACGAAATGAAATTTATGGACGCCGGGAGGAAAATAAATGACGCCCCAGCAGCGCCGGAAACTAAGAGCTATCCACGGTTCACCGTTGACCTTGACCAGTTCCCAGGACTCCAAGCCGAAGTGGACGAGGTTGTTGAGCTACATCTTCGCGGCCGCGTTTGCGGTATTACTCACAATGACTATTGTCATTCTATGGATATTGAAGTAACGTCGGTGGCCGTCCCGCATCACACCCACGCCACGATTGGCCAGCCAAACGAGGCCGATAAAGCGCTGGGAAAGATGAAAGAGGCCAGGAGGTTTTAGCATGGATCCTACGGAGATTATGAACGAGCCGGCCCCTTCAATGAAAAAGCCGAAGAAGAAAAAAGGGAAGCGGTACGACCAGCTTTCGGCCGGTAATCCAAAGCACCACTTGGTTCACGTTCATGTCAATGTGGTCAACACGGCCCAGGGAGACACCAAGGACAAAAAACATAACGAGGCCGACAGCGCCTTGCGAAATCTGAGAGGCTACTAATGAGAAAGAAAATTAGAAAAGCAAAAACCGGAGAAGCGGGAGCCTCCGGAGCCAAGCGCTCCAAAGCGTCATTCGTCCAGAACAACATTCACTCGGATAAGCTTTCGGCCTACAAACAGGATTCGATGGGATCCGAAATTATGAAAACCGCTGTCCAGAAGGAAAGTGCGGCGGACCGGGAGTTGAGCCGGTTGGTTTCCAAAGAAGTTTTTAGAAGTGAACCTAATGCCATAAAAAATACAAACACAAACAAGCGGAGGTACTCATAACATGGGACAGCTTCAACCCAAAGAAGGAACGGCAGATGGTGGCGGTCAGTCCGGACGGACGAACGCCATTGGCAATCGGTTAAACATGAATGACTTGAAAGATCGGGTGAACGCGAAGTTCGGCGATCCCCATATGGTCAACCCGGCTTACGGGCGAGGCGGTTCGGGATCCAAAGGAAACCCAGGGAAACCGACCTAATCCATGCCTCCGGTCACACTTGAGGAATCGAAGGCTCTTGGCCTTGTCGGTCCGCCTCCGGGCGTTCCGGAAGTCGAGCCAGAAACCCACGCGATAAAACTCGCTAAGGTCGATTCCAATTCTTATCGCAAACTTGTAAAACTCACTCCCGAACAAATGGAGCGGGTGAAGTCTTTGATGAAGGATGTCTGGACGGAATGGAAGGACAACACGCGATATCAGAATAACAAGCTGCGGACCTCGGTCGACAGGATGGAGGGAATCTCAGAGGCCAAGGATTACCCCTGGCCAAACTCCTCGAACTTGAATATCCCCTACACCGAAATCCAAATCCTTGTCGCTTCCGATATCACATCATCAACGATGGTGGACTCGGACCCCACGTTCTTCATCCGGGAAATGGTTCCCTCAAGAAAAGATCATCCGGAAGAACACGTCGACCCGAAAGTTGAGGCGTGGTGGAATTGGGTATTCAAGAAGCAGTTGAACTTGGACGAAGAGATCCGCATGGCGATTTATCTCTCCTTCCGGGATCCGCTCTCAGTCCTTGTGATGGATTGGGTGGTCGAGGCTCCAAAGGAATACTCCTGCCAAGTCTTTGAAACGGTCGAGGATTTCCAGCGCCGGTTCCCGGATGCGGATTCGGCTGGTGTCAGCCAATCGACCTATGAAACGTGGTTGGGGCAGTTGGGGATTCTCCATGAGCCTCTGGAGCTTGAGATCGAAGAAAGGGTGGTCCGCTACCGGGGGCCGAAGGCGCGCGTGGTGGAACTCAAAGACCTCGTTCGCTACCCCGTCGCTTGCCCGAGCCTTAAATACACGCAGTTCCATGGCGACCAGTTCCGGGAGCGCAAGCCTTTCTTCCGACAAAAAGCAAAAGCCAATCAGTTCTACAAAGAAGAAACCGACAAGATGCTGGAGGGCCGGGCAAGGAACGAGCCCATTGATGACATCTCTCAGCAGTTGGATACCATTGAAGGGATCTCCTCAAACCGCCGTAAGCCCGATGAATACGATTGCGTTCGCGGTAATCTGAAGATCGATCTAAACGACGATGGCGAGGAGGAAATGTACCATGTCGTCTACAACCCCGAACACAACAAACTCCTCCGGATGGAAAGGTTCCCTTATTGGCACAATCGGACCAATTACATTCCTTTTCGAATACGGCGCAAACCGAACCGTCTGCTCGGCCGTTGCTTCATGGATATGCTCTATGACCTTAACGAAGAAATCAATACCCAGCACAACCAGAGAATTGATTCGCGGACGATTACGACTGTACCGACATTCCTGATCCAGGCCGGCGAAGTCGATCTCATGGCGCGCATGGAGAGAGGCGACGGCCATTTCTACCCTGGCCAGCGATGGATCGTTCAGAACGTCAACAACATGAAGCAACTGGAAACCAAGGTGGATTTCCAGGGGACGCTCCAGGAAGAACAGAACCTTTTTGCTATTGGAGATATGTTGACCGGGACGGCTTCTTCGGGGGCGCGTTCAGGAAAAGCCGAAGTGAAAGACCCCAGGGCTTCGGGGAAGAAAACCCAGGCTCAAATTGGGCAATCAAACCAAAGGATCGATGGGTATATCCGGGAGCTGATCCCTTCCATGCGGGAGGCCGCGACACAGGGGATCGAACTCTATTACCAATTTGCCCCGGACTCTGTTCTTGAGTTTTCAAGTTATGACGCTTCAACCGACGCTTGGCAAAGAAATGAAATTCAGCGCGTGAAGCTTCGAAACCGGAACATGACGATCGAGGTGGCCCGGACCACCGTACTAGACAATCCCGACGCGATTGCTCAGAGGGCCTTCACCGATTGGCAGGTTTGGAAGGATGAGCCATTGGTGGGCGGGAATTTGAAGCGCCGGTGGGAGCTGGCCAGGGATACGATGTTTGCCGAAAAGAAAAAGAACATTTCGAAGATCCTTCCTCCCCTGGAGCAGATCATTCAGGAAATGAACCAACAGGATCAGCAAGCGCAGAACAGCGGACCCACACATCAGGCGATGATTGAGGGGAACCAGGAACGCATGGGAAAGAAGAAAAAAGAACCCAACGGGAAACGGCAGGGATCTCCGGATCACCGGCCGTCGCAGTTGGACCGAAGCCAGAAAGGACAATGACTAAATGCTAACACCTAAAGCCAAAGAAAAACAGAACATCGATCAGGTTGAACGGGGAATACGGATTTGCGAGGAAGCCCTTGCCAAGGCCGAGAAGTATGAGCGATTAAAAGACAACAAGGATTGGCAGGGATACATGGCCGATCTGAAAGTATTGGCCGAGCTTCACGACCGCGAGATTAAAATGGGCCAGGCGATGCTGGTGGATGCTCCTTCCAATGGATATGTAATGACGGAATTTGACAAGCAGAAATACGTTTCCTCAAAATCGGATTGGGTCGACTTCATTGTTCGACATCAGATTCAAAAGCTGGAGGCGGAGAAGTGGGCCAGAGAGCCGGATCAAATCATTTCTTTTGCCGCCACGTGCCGGGAAAAACTCCCCGTCTTAAAGAAGCAGTTGGAGGAGATGACCGTTGGATCCGAATCGGAGAATGGAAAATCGTGAGCGATGGGATTTATGGCAGGCCGATCCCTGTCCGATGGATCAGCGCGAAGAAACTGAAGAAGAAGATGAAGAAAGCGAGGACTAAAACCAATGCCACCAGAACAAGAGCCTAAGACAGAAGAAAAGCCGATGAATGAAGAAGTCTCCAAGGTGCTTGAGGAACTCAAGTCCGCCGCGGAGAGCTTGAAGAAGCCGGAAGAAAAGCCCGAGGCCCCGTCCGCTCCGACCTACGCCGACCGGAGAGCCGTTCTCCAAAAGAGCCTCGGCTATACTGACGAGCAAATGGCCGCCCATGAAGAGATGATCATGCGCGCCCAGGCCCCCGTTATTGAGCGAACCGCATGGTCGACGCTTGAGAAACGTCCGGATCTTGAGAACTATCGAGCCGAGATCGAAAAGGAATTGTCGATCTATCCTCAAGAGCGAAGGACTCCGGAGATCATGGAAAAGATTTATTACTACGTGAAGGGGAAACATAGTGATGCCAAGCCCAAAGAAACTCCCAAAAGTCCCAAGGTGGAGTCGACTCGCGTAAGCGGCGGTCCCGGCTATACCGGATCAGAGCCAAGCCTTTCCGGGGGTCGCGACGAACGCGGCGATTCTCCGAATGAAGAATTGAATGACAACGAGAAATTTGTTGCGGATAAGCTCGGAGTAGACTATAAAGCCTATGCCAAGTCGAGGAACGCCGGACGGGCGATTCGTGAGCTTCGGATTCCCGATGAGCGCCCGGTAACGAGCATGGCTGATGTTGAGTTGAAAAGGATGATGTCAAAGAGATGAATGCTGTTCACCCAGGCCCCAACGCTTCGGATGGTAAGGAGATTTATCAATCTCGTTACATCAAAAAATCCGATCAGCTCGACAAAATGATCGAGTGCGCTCAATGCGGGTTTACGGTCAACCTGAGAACGCGCGAGACCGGGGACAGCCTGGGGGCGATACCGTCGGGAAGCGCGACGCAGTATTCTTCAACCTTCACACCTCCTCGCGGAGCGAGCTTTACGGATCAGTACGCGGATCCGGTTGATACAAAATCGGGATGCCCTTTTTGCAACACGATGAACCCTCGGGCCGTTGGCCGGGGCGAAACAGGTTTTGAACGGCCTCACAAGAGCGTCGAGAACCTTTGATTTAAGCTGTACCCTCTAAACTCTTTCCTCTGTCTCTTTTGCCTAAATCCAAATTGTTTCACATATGAGGTGAATTATGGCCGTATACGCTTATGACGCCAGCGGTGGCGCGGAATGGAAAAAGGCTCAACCGATTTATTCGGCCGGAGCGAATCTTGTCCAGGGCGCTTTCCTGGTCAAAGGCACAACGATGGGGACCAACGTCGGCTTCTTGATCCCGGCTCCTGTGAACACCAGTCAAGCTGGGTTGTTCGTTGGAATCCTGGCGCAAGCCTGGGCCGGAGCGACCTTGGACAACGATCCGAACGCGGGAACGAAGTATATCCTGGCGGATTGCATTGTCGGTCCTCTCCATGTCTATCGAACTCAATTCAATAGCGCATTGACGGGGTCAAACTTCACAACCGGTCTGACGATGACCACTTGCGCGAGTACGTCGATCGTGGTCTCTTCGGGAGAAGATATTTCCGGCGGTTGGCTCTGGACGGATGCAGGCTATCTGCATTACGTTCTGTCTAGCTCCTCGGGAACCTACACGCTTAAAAGCGCCGTGAACTCCTCAGAAACGACCAGCAACAAGGCTCTGAAAATCGGTTACGTGAACATGCCGAAGGTAACTTTGGCGGCGACATACGAAAAACTCTCGGGCGGAACAGCGGCCCAGGGAGCCGTCGAATTGAAGGTCCTGGACATTCTCTTAAAGGGTCCAGGGTTTGATTATGTCACTCTTGATCCCACGAAGCACGATGGATTGTATTTCCCGGTATCGACCGGGCAGATCCATGCGGATCTCAAGAGCAGCCAGCATTACATGATGACTAACGCCTAAATCTTTTGCCTGACTTGGGGGCGGACTTCTCCTTAGGTCCTCCCCAAGTCGGGCCATGAAAACAACAGCAGGAGGAAACTATGTATACATCTGGAAGTTACGCAGACCTATTGGAACCAGGTCTCCGTAAAGTTTATGCGGATACGTTTTACCTGGAACAGCAACAATCTATTGCCCAAATCCTATTCAATATCCAAGAATCCCGGAAAGCGCAGGAACACGACCTGGAAATGGGAGATGTGGCGGACTTCGCGCCATTCACCGGCCAGATCGCCTACGACGACACCGGAGAAGGTTATAAGACCAACTACATTCACCAGGAATTTGCACGCGGCATGAAGGTGGAACGGAAGTTGGTGGACGATGACCTGTATAACGTGATCGCGCGCCGACCCCAGCAGCTGGGTCTTGCGGCGTTCCGAAAAAGAGAGACCGATGCGGCCAGCGTTTTCAATAACGCTTTCGTATCGAACATCACCGGAGGCGACGGAGTATGCTTGGGAAACTCGGCCCATCCTTCCAACAACGGCGGGTCCAGCCAAAGCAATACCGGATCCACGGCTCTTTCGCCAACGGAAGTCGATACCGCCAGAATCAAAATGGTGAAGTATCAGTCGAACCGCGGAAATCCCCTCACCGTCCAGCCGGACATGCTCATTGTTCCTGTCGATCTGGAATCCTATGCCTACGAGATCATCAATTCTCGCGGCAAAGTGGACACGGCGCAGAACAACGTGAACTTCCATGTCGGCCGATACAAGCTCGTCGTGTGGCCGAATTACCTGACCTCGGCAACCCGATGGTTCTTGGTCGATTCAAAGATCATGAAAATGTATTTGAATTGGTTTGACCGCGTGACTCCGCAGTTCTACAAAGATACCGACTTCGATACACTCGTCGCGAAGTTTGCCGGATATATGCGCTACAGCTATGGCTGGTCTGACTGGCGCTGGGTGTATGCAGAAAACGCTTAAATCTTTCAACTAAAAACTAGGAGGCTATCATGGCACGAAAAGGTTACGCTGACGTACTGGAAAAGCGGGATCCGACAAAATCGGTATCGCGCGAAGAGAAAATCGGCCGAACGGTTCAGAAATTGACCGAGGCAGACCGAAGAGGGCTTGCGGATCAGATCGCGCAGAGGGAAGAGGAGATCCTCGCCAAGAAGGACATGAATCCTGATGCGGACGTTTCGGAAATGAAGAAGGAGATCGAGCATAAAAAAATGATCCTTCAACGTGACGACGATCTGCGTCCGAAGTCCGATAGCCAAGTGGACCGGCTGGCGGCAAGAGCCAAAGAGCTTGAGGAAGTTCTCAAGAAGAACATGCCGACCAAGAGAGAGATGTGGCCTAAGCCTGGGTCGTCTGAGGCCGCGCAAGCGGTACGCCACAATCTTCAATTCCAGGAACGCTACAGCGAACAATGCCGTGAGTGGCAGGACATCCAGAATAAACTCAATCCGGATGATCCAAATGCTCAGAGCCTTGAACTTATAAGACCTGATTAGGAGGATTTTATGAAGAAGTATGTTGGCCTTTTCGCTCTATGGGCGATGGTGGTCGCGGGATTTTATTCCGTGGCTCACAGCGCTCAGACCTGCGCGAACACCGACTTTCAATGCTATGAAAGCGGTCCATCGCAAAATCTCAGCACGCCCTGGAGAGTCGATTCATCCGGTAATTTGACAACCTCGGGGGGCGCTACGATTGCGGGGTCTGTCGCGCTGACTGGGAGTCAAACGACCGTTGGAAAGACAATTTATACTCCGACAGCGGCAACGGCTCTTTCGACTCAAAGCACAATCTCTCCGACGGCAACCTATATCACGGTTGTTTCAACCGGAGGCCCAGTGGTTCTGGGTCAGGGGGCTCCTTACGTTCAAATTGCTACGGCTACCGCAACAAACGGACAGATCTTAATTCTAACGTCTACTGTTTCTGCTGGCGGGGCCACCATCACGCTGAGCAGTTCAGCAGCCGCGGGATGTGATTTGGGAGCCGCAACAAGAACGATAAGCTACGGGAAAACGCTCGGTCTTATTTATGAATCAGCGATTTCCATGTGGGTTGAATTGTTCTACGGGAACAACTAGGCAGGGCGGTTCAGAATGAAAAGGCTTCTTAAAGTCTTTTCGTTTGTCGTTCTCTTGTCAGGCGTCGCCAGCGCCACAACGCTGACGGCTTCCGATATCCTGGCTCGCGCGCGCGTATACCTACGGGATCAATCTACTGCTGCGAACCGCCAGCAGTTCCCGGACGCGACGCTGCTCCAGTTCCTCTCGGACGGACAACGAGAGGCGAACGCTCAAAACTGGATGATCCTAAGCTCGACGACCTTTACGTTGTCGGCAGGGACGACCGAATACGTGATGCCGGCCGACTTCATGGCGACTTACCGGGTGTGGTATCAAGCTCCTGGGCAAGCGCTTCTGAAGATCGATCAAACCTCGATGGACCAACTGGACGCTCAATCGGTCGGCTGGACGAGCGCTTCGGGCACTCCGACCAAGTATTACCTCGATAAAAGCCTTGCCTCGATCTACATGGGCTTTTATCCGGCTCCTGTCTCAAGCTCGACAGGCCCCGTTGTTGTCTATTACGTCCAGCAGACAGCCGATTGCACGACGACGAGCTGTATTCCTTTCAATGGGAATTTGACGCTCCAGCCGTATGCCTCATCTCTGGCCTATTACGTTGCCTATCGGGGATTTATGACTGTAGAAGAAACGGATCTGGCTAACGTCTATTTCCAGTATTGGGTTGCCTTCCTACAGCTCATGCACCAGGGGCAAGGCAAGACTCCAGACTTTAATCCAGGATTCATTGGCCAGCATGGGTCTCCATGATCAGGAAAATTATCCGAATCTTTACCCTGGTGGCGGTCGCGTCGCCCTTGACCTTTGCTGTCACCAAGAACAAAACTTTCCAAGAAACAGATTTTTCTAAGGGACTCGATTCTTACCACAACCCTCAAAGCCTTCAGCCGGGATACGTTCAGGATGCCAATAACATTCTCTTTGGAGAAATAGCTCCGGTCACAAAGCGCAACGGATACGCTCTTTCCTGGTCCACTAAGTCCTATCAATACACCGGCCTGTGGACCTATACCGATAAGAGCAATACCACATGGCAGATCGCCAGATCATCAGATGAGTTAATTGCCTCCAACCTGTCAGGGTCCGTTGTCCTTATTACGACTGTTTCTGTCAACAACACCGTTGGCGAGACCAATGCCTTCGGAAACGCCTATTTTGTAGATCAAAGTTCGGGAGTCTATTATTGGAATGGAACATCAACGACCTATGTTTCTGGCAGCCCGACGGGATCGATCATCGTTCAGTTCCATAATCGCTTGTGGGTGGTGGGCGCTCCGGTTCCCAATGGGAATCAACTCTATGGATCAAAATATTATGACGGAAATACCTGGACGACAGGTCTAAATGCGACAGATCCAGTTCAGCTTTCGGTTGGATTGCAGGACAATTTCGATAATATAACCGCAGAGTACGTTTATATCGATACGCTTTACATCTTCAAGCACTATTCTATTTTTGCTCTCTATGGGTTTGATCAGACGAGCTTTCAGATCAGCCAGCTCACCCAGGAGTGCGGATGTATCGATGGGGGGTCCATACAGACTTATAACTCAGGGCTTAAGTTTCTTTCTCTTCGAGGCGTCGAGAGCTTTAATGGATACAGTTGTACTCGGATATCGGACCCGATAAAGAATAAAGTGGATCCGGCGATTCAGGTCGGAGGATTTTCTCAGGCATCGTGGGTTCAGTCTCAGCAGTCCGATTGGCAGGCCGGGGCGAGCAGTGGCACGAGTGCATCGATATCGCCGCCATATCTAGTCGTGTCATCTTTTTCGGTTGTTGAAAATTCCTCAACGCAATGGACGAATGGATCAACAAATCAAACGACTATATTTCCATCGTCTTTTACTCTTTCAGCATCGACTATAACATCGGGAAATACAAATATCTCAAACAATGGATTTGAAAGTGGGAGTTCGAATTGGACGTTAAGCAACGGGAGTGTTAGTGGTTCCGTGTCTGGCGTTCACTGCACTCTTAACCCAAGAACCGGATCAGGGATGCTTCTTGATACGAACACAAACACTGGCGATACCTATAGCGTTTCTATCCAGACCTGCGGAGGATCTACTCTACATTCCGCCACATTTGTAGAAGCCGATAATAGCTGCACCTATACAAGTCGCACCCTAAGTTCATCGGGATTAAACGGAATGTCGGTGAGAATATCGGTTGATGATGCAACCTCTGGATATAATGTGGCCATTAGCCAGTGTTTCGTAAATAGCGGGACAGATATCACTTTCTATACCGCATCGGATGAAACACGATCCTCCTTCCCTCAGTTGCGTTCGATCGTTATCGATGACTTCACGAATGGGAGATCTCTGACATCAGGCTCTTTTACTTCTCAGACTTTTGACAGCGGTTTTTCATCGGCTTCTTATTCTTTAGCATCGGCATGGATCACTTCGGGCTCCAGCCCAACTTTTTCTCTTCAAACCTCTTCGGCTTCCTCTGGTCCTTGGTCAATCCTTGAAACATCGACAGGAACAAACGCAACCGGAAATAGATACTCAAAATATTCTACGACCATAACGATTTCCAATACAGACACGGCTTTGACTTATGTAACGTCAGAATCGATTTTGGCGACTGCAAATCCCGGGTCATTTAAGTCTCAAATTCACAATGTCGGTTCAATAAATTCGTGGGGAAATTTCAATGTCCAGGAGGCTCTAAATTCTGGCGCTATAGCCTTCTCGATTTGCTCCTCCACCAACTCCAATATGAGTGCTCCGGTCTCCTGCACAAACCAAACTCCAAATTCTCAAATCAATTCTACAACGGGCACCTACGTGCAATGGTACGCTACCTTTACCGTCACGGCCGCTACGCAAACACCGACGCTTCAAAGCGGGACCGTCCAATGGTTCTCTGGAAGCAAGCCGACTCCCTTGGCCTCCACGGTATGGAACAACCGCTATTGGCTTTCGCTTACAACCAATACAGTCGATACGTCCAATGACTCTGTTATTGTTCTCGATAAAGACAATCGGTGGACCTCATTCGACATTCATGCCGGCGCTTTCACGCAATATAAGAATAGCCTCTACCATGCCGATTCTCGATCAACGGGGAATATCTATATTGACGATCAGGGAACGTCCGACAATGGTTCAGCGATTGACTCCCACATTAGGACACGCTCTTTTGGTCTTGGAGACTTTGCGGCCGACGATTATCTCTATGCGGTCTATCCATCGGTCCTTGGAGGGGGAAATTGCACCATGACCTTGGCCTATAACATGGACGGCGGAGGGGCACAGTATCCTCTTGGATCTACATCGCTTAACGAATTTACGACCCTATCCTCCGTTCGACTTCCATTTCCCGTCGACGCTTCGCATCAAGACTTTGGTCAAACCATCGACTTTACGATTGGAACAAACGATTCTCAATGCTCTTTCTTGCTCTATGGGATAGAAGGATTGTTTAAGCAGAGGCCCGTGCAATGAGGATCCGAAATCGCTATATCGTGTTTGCCGTCCTTCTTCTCTGTGGGTTAGCGGAATGGTCCTGGGGAAGCTGTCCCCTCTTGGCTCATCAAGACGCGGACGAACAAAGAGAGTTCCAGAATGTATGCCAGCAAATATCTAATAAGAGCGGCGTATCGAACGGCAGTAATGCTTGTACCGGATGTGTTGGGGAATATATTTCTCAAGATTGGACTAATGTTAATCTCCCTGCATCAGGTCAATGGGGAGATGCGACGAGCATCAATCTTACAGCCGGAGATTGGGATGTAACAATGATTTGGGCTGTAAATACATTGGCGACTGCCACGGATTTTAGATGTGGCATTGGACTTAATTCAGGCAATAATTCTGGGGGATTAGTTTACGGTGATAATTATTTGGAATGGGGAGTCACTTCTGGCAATATCATCACCTTTGGTCCTCTGACGATTGCAAATTATCGGATGTCGTTAACATCAAATACCACGGTTTACGCTAAGCAGGAATCCGCTTGGAGTGTGCAGCCCGCAAGTTCCGGGCGAATTTCAGCAAGAAGGATTCGATAGGAGGACTTTATGCCGCAAATTTCAGCGAATGACGTAGGACAATGGTTGCAAATGTATGGCGTCGTTAATCCAACACCGGAGGAGGAGGGCCTCTTTGCTGGCATGGATGTTATCGGGGGCGCGGCCAACGCGGCGATGGCCGAGTATGCCAACTACAAGAAAGCGGAGCAAGAACGGCAAGCCTCCGATCCCTTGTTGGCTTACCAAACCCTTGAGCAGAACTACGCCAAAGATACCTACGACAAGGCGCAGAATCTTTACAGTCAGCTTTCTTATCTCCAGAGTTCCGCCCCTCAGCTCTTTGGGTCTTTAACTCCAGACCAGATTCAATCGTATCTGGCTCCACTGGCCACATCATTTAAGTCATCCCTGGCCGAGGTCCAGGGATCATTGGCCAGCCGTGGCCTTGGGGCTTCCTCAACAGAGGCCAACGCTCTTGCTCAAACGAACCAACAGTTTCAGGAAAACGTGTTGTCTACCGGCCTCCAGGTTGGGATGACTCAACAGCAGAACAAGGCCAAATCAATCCAAGATCAAATCAATAACCTTTTGGGGATCTCTACGGGAGCAGAGGCGCGCGCCGGGGCGGCAGCTGGCCAGCGCTCAGCCCAAGATCTCGGACAATCGAATCTCATCGCCTCCCTGCCGTATTTCCTGCGAAGCTCAGGCACCGAAGAGGCAAACGCAAAGATCGCTGCAGACAAAGCTAACCAAGGCGGCTTCCTATCAAAGCTCCAGTATGCCAGCGACATTTTCAGTACGGGAAAGAATTTAGCTTCCAGCATTGTTAGCACTCCAAAGGATTTGATAAATGCTTCCGGGGTTAGTCCTGGCGGATCTTCAACTTCAACCCCTATGGGATTTCAGGGATCTCCATTAAATGTTCCAGGATATGATGCGTCAAGATTCCAAAGCACAGGGTCGTTGTTCGAATAGGAGGACGTTATGGCTGGAGAAGGATTGTTGGAAGCGGCAGGTCAAAACTTCGCGCAAGCCGGGAACACGGCGATTGCCGGCGAAAGAGCCAAGACGGAGCGCCAGGCCGAACAAAGCAAGTCGACCCTTGGGACTACTCAAGAGATAGATAACCGCCTAGCGGTCGCCTCTGGTGATAAGGAGGCCATGAAGAGACTCAAAGAAACACAAGCCGGACAGATCCGCCTGGAACTTCTGAAAGCGAAGATGGGCGAAACCAAGTTCCCGGAAGGCATGGCGATCTATCTTTCTAAGCGGTTCAAGAGCCCGGAGTTCTTAAAGCTGGCCGGTCAGCCTATGAGCAACGATATCCTGGCCGCCTACATAGCGCACGCCTTTAATACGAAGCAGAAACAGCCTCGGTTCTCGGGAAACATGATGATCACCGAAGATGAAAATGGCGACGAGGTTATGACCAATCTGGAGGATTATGGCTTTCATTACAAGCCGTCGGGTGGAGGAAAGGGAGGCGGCGGGATCCCCCAGGAGTTCCGTAGCGATCAAGCTTTCAAGGCCTCCTACGAGAAGTGGCTGGCCACGGCCAACGATCCCGTAAAAATGAGTCGGCTGGAAAAGTCGGACCCGGAACAGGCCAAAATAATGAAGCAGAAATTAGCAGATTACCGAGACCAGTACGATGCGATTATTAAAAAGCAAGCCACCGCGGGTGGAGGATCCCCGGCTCCGGCCGGAGGCGCAGTTCCCCAGGGCCAGGATGGCGGAGTTATAGATAAGGACGCTCTCTTCAAGGATCTCTAAATGGCAACGCTTCAAGACCATTGGAACGAGGTTTCCGGGGATGAAAGGTTCATAGACCTTCCCCAGGAGAAGAAGGAGAAGGTCCGGCAACGGCTTTGGGATCAGTACGTCCAGACCGATAGCCGATACCTTGGCCTCCCCGAATCCAAACGCATAAAGGTCCGCCAGCGCTTCGATGAGATGACCAATATCCCGGTTGAATCCACCACCGACAAGCTCATTCGAAAGGGAAAGAAGGTTGTTTCGGAGGTCGCTCCAGTCGTCAAGAAGGCGGCCGAAGCCGTTGTCCCGGCGGCCAAGAAGGTTGGGAAAGCCCTTTCGGAGCAGGTAGATACCTCCAAGATCGGATCAACCCTGGAGGATATCGAAGCCTCTGGAGTTGAGATTCCGGGGGCCAAGGCCGCCAAGAAGTTCGTCAGCGAAGGATTTGAAGCCGGGGCGCAGATGATCGAGCCCTCGGATGAGGGCTACGGAAGGATCGGTCAAGAGTTTGGTACGGTCAAATCCTGGAACCCTGTCACCCAATTTGAGATGGCGCGCGCGGCCGCGGCCGGCGGCGTCCGATACGTTGGCGATCTTTTGTCCGGGGCCATACCCGAAACCACTTTAGGAGCCGGCGCCTACTTTACCCCGGTCGATGCCTTTATGAAGGCCGCTGGCGTGACCTTCCCTTTCCTGGCCAAAGAGCGTCACCTCCCCGATATTCACCTTCCCTGGGCCAAGCCAAAGCCTACCGGGACACCGACCATTGGAAACGAGATGAAAAGTCTCATCCAGAGGCAGGTCATTGAGAACAACGGACGTATGGCGACCGATGGGCCACCGCGCCCTTTAGAGCATTTGGCCCACGAAGAGGCTAAAGTCCAGGCTCAGGCCGAATATGACCAGTACCAAAACCATCTCCTTGAGCTAGAGCAAAAGTCCTATAAAGAGGGTAAGCCGATACCTCTTCCTGGTCCGGAGGCCGATCTTTATCCGGAGGCCAAAGCCAACATCACCCAACTTCGGGATGCGGCCAAGGAACGCCTCCAGAAGCTCCAGGGTGAGCCTGTACGCACCGATAGCCTTTCCAGGTCAGAAGATCTCCTCCAGGAGTATTACACCCGTAGAATCGCAAATGCGAGGGCCTACCTGGACTATGCTCCAGGAGTTGTCAGGGCCCCTCCTTCTTCCATTGAACTTGAGGAGCAAAAGCTTTTGGCGGGAGGTCCGCAACCGGCCGGACTCCTCAAACCAGGGAAAGAGAACATCCCGGAACCCTTGCCAGCGCCAGAAACAAAGCCCATAACCCCAGCTCCCACAAGGACTTCACCGGGGCGGCCAGCCCAGCCTAAGACTCCTCCCCCGGAGCAGCCAACGGCCGCCCCCGTAAAGCCCTCCGAAGGAGCTGGAAAGACCTTCAAACAGTACCTCCAGGAGATGATTGATTACATCCACCCGGATGAGCCCAAACAAGCCAGAAGGGTTACGGTCGGCGCTTTGATGAGTAGTTTTAGAGAACAGGGATTTTTAGGATCGGAAGAATTGAATCCTCAATCCAAAAGCTTTATCGATGCGGTCATAAAAGAAGCGCAAAGACAAAAGATCATCAAAGATTCGAAGGTCCCCATAGAAGAAGCTCTACCCGAAGCGAAATACAAGCAAAAGGGATTGGATCCATTGGAGATAAAGGCCGAAGCCCAAAGATTGAAACTGGAGCATGATTTTAATGTCAAGACAGCCAACGAGGCCAGGGCCGAATTAAAGTTCGCGACCGGCGGGATAGGGTTTAACGATCCGGACCCGATGACCGGCAAGATTCCGGAGCAAGAGGAAGTTTTGAGGAACGTCCCGGATTACCTCCGAGGAGAAACCAAGCCCGATGAGGCCGCGAAGATGGCCTACGATGCCGGACTAATCGCCAGCCCAGACATCAATGCCTTATTTGATTACACGCGTAAATTCATTGATCTGGAAAGGCCACGGTCTACTAAATCTTTCCTCGATGAGGCCGAACATAATATCGAATCACAGATGAAATCGGATGCCGGGTTTAGCCTCGAATCACAGGAAGCCAAGACACCAAAAGTCAAACCGAAAGATCAAACACTTCCCGACATGCCCCAAGCGCAGTTCCCGGACAAGTTCGTTACTGGCTATGAGACAAGCGCGGAGAAGGCCCCGGAAGGGACTCCAAACGATCTTTTTGGGAAAAGCTCATTCGATCTTGGATGGGACCTTTTCGATACCCTTGGAGAAGGCGGTCAGGTTAGCCTTGGGGGAACTGGCGGGAATGAAATTGATCCTGTAAAGAAGGCCCGGCAACAGGCGATCATTAAAGAATTGACCGACCGGGCCATGAAGATCGGCTATCAGACCACCGAAGATGTGATGCTCTATATCGCCCGGAACGCTCCGAAAGAACTCCAGGACTCCATGCGGAAGGACATCGCGCCGACCCTTTCCGCGTTTGACGATCATGCTTACAAAGAAATCGACGAGGCTAAGAAGGGGAACCCGGTCGCGCAGAAGTCTTTAGCGGATCGAGCGGAGCGGAGCTACCTACAGAAAAAGGCCGAGATGATCAAGGGGACCTACAAGAAATTCAAGGCCAATCAACAGATTGCTTTGTTCAAAGATGGCGACGAGGGAGTGATGAAGCTGGAGTCCGACTTCTTCATACATGACAATTTCCGAAAATTCAGCAAGGACGAGTTGGCCGCGCAGATGTTCTACCAGGAAGGCAAAGCGCCAAGCGTAGAATCCTTGACCGCCCTGGGGTACTCCGAAGAGGACGCGAAGCGGTGGGTCGCCTTATCAAAGAATCCAACTCCTCAGATGGTCGAGGCCAAGAAAGCTCTCCAGGCGCGCGAGGACGAAGCCTACGATTTGATCAGCCAGTATTACGACGAGATGGGCTACGTCGAAAACCATGTGACGCGCCGGTGGGAAAGACCGGAACAATACCTGGATTGGGAAGGAAAGAAACTTGGGAACAATCCGGTGTTCGCAAAGAATCGAAAATTTGTTACCCGCGCCGAAGGCATCGAGGCTGGGTTTAAGCCCGTCAGCATGGACATTAAAGACGAGATCCGGGCGATGGATCGGACGCGGACCGGGATTCTTTCGCGCATCCACGCATGGCAGAAGCTTGGGGCCTCGATGGCTCCGGATGGCCCGGCCATGATTAACGAAGCGGCCGAAGGCGCTAAGAACATGGCCAGAAACGCCAAGCTAACCCCCCATACCGGCCAAGCCCCAAAGAGCTGGATCCGGATTCGCGGAGTCCCGCTGCTTGACGGTATCGCCATAAACCCGTACTACAAAGAGGTCGCGGAGTATATGCTGGCCCGGCCAGCCAAGTTCCTTGAGAACGAATACATCAATCACGCGATGGCCTTGAGTAAGGCCGCCAAGCTGATCGGCTTCTTCCACGGCTTCACCGAAGGCGAGATGATCCTTTCCGGGATTAACTACCGAAACGTGTTCAGCTTTAACAGAGATAGAAATACCATGTTCCGAGGATTACGGTATCTGGCGAAGGCAATCACGGCTGATATGGAAGGCGAAACCTTGAGCAAGAACCCGGTCAAGGCGGTCGGGCAGCTCTACCAATCCTTTATCCGTGGACATGGCGCTTTGGCCAACCGGCCGCTGGCGCTCACGATGGCCGAGAGAAACTTTAAAGTTGGGTCGGTCGATGCAGACATCCACAGCATTTTGTCCCGAGATCTCATGTCTTTAGAGAAGATGCTGGATTCCAAGATAAAGAGCGCGCCGATAAAGGGCCTTGCTTCTCTCCCGCGACATGCGGTCGATGTTCTGAATAAGAGCATCTTCGACTATATGCGCGTGATCGGCTCGATGCTGGTTTACGAGGACAACCTGGCCCTGGCCATTAAGAAATTTAACATCGAGGCTCCAGCCGGACAGAAAATGGCTATCCCCGAAATTGAGCGCCAGATCGTCGCGCAGGTTTCAAATGGTATGGGTGGCATTACCTATGCTCAGTTCATGGCCCATCCCAGCACGCAACGCGCGCTTCAATGGGTAATGCTGGCCCCGGAATGGACACTCGGCCGACCGATGATGGCCGGATCCACGCTTCTTAAAGGCCCCCAGGGAATGATGGCCCGGAAGCAGATGGCCAAGCTTTTTATTGGTTGGTACACAATTTCAAACGTGATGAATTACTACAACTCCAAGAGGCTTTTAGGGAAGGGCCGGTGGCTCAAGGACAACCCGGAAGGATACCGCGATCAGGTCATCCGAAGCAAAGACGAAAAGGGAACGACCTATTATCAGCTTTCCAAGGCTTTAACCGAGATTGCGGATTACATTCATCCGGCCAAAACATTTGTTCATAAGACGAGTCCGGCGGTCCAATCGGCCGTAAAGCTCATGGAGTGGGGCGCGTCAAAGTCGTACTACATGAACCCCTACGAAAAGCCCGTAGGCCCTATCGATGTCTTAAAGGCGGCCTACACCCCAATGTTTGAAACCGGCCAGAGCGCGTATGGGGGGCTCCCAGTTCGCCGCGGACCTTCCAAAACCTACATCATGGAAATGCTGGACCGATATTATTCTGGAGGAGAAAAGGACAGCAAGCTCTACAAGCGCGCGAACCAAATCAGCGACGAGCAGGGGTTTGATTTCTTCACGCTGGATAATATGGTTCGCTCCGCCAAATCACGCCAAGAGAATAAGGCGATGTTCAAATGAAAATTCTATTCATATCGGGTTGGGGATCGGCAGTTCCTTTAGCGATGGAGTGCGAGGGGGCCGGACATGACATCAAATTCTGGATCCAGGACAAAGACTCCAAAGACGTTGGAGATGGTTTTGTACCTAAAGTG
>Ga0335069_10001697_pt1 | contig 35256 bp, 41 predicted proteins | sample Lox_Sample_11_FD_206714 | JGI IMG/M metagenome (GOLD analysis project Ga0335069, IMG submission 206714) | Soil microbial communities from Loxahatchee National Wildlife Refuge, Florida, United States - Lox_Sample_1.1 | ecosystem: Environmental > Terrestrial > Soil > Wetlands | place: USA... | reverse complement strand
AAGCCCGAAGCGCTGGTCGAGTCTTTGCGCGGTGCCGTAACGCTTTACAACACTTACTGGGTGCGCTTCTCGCATGGCGACAACACGCACGCCCAGGCGGTCGAGAACACTAAGCGGTTGATCGACGCCGCACTAGAAGCTGGCGTCCGACGCATGGTGCATGTCAGCATCGCGAACCCGTCGCTCGATTCGCCCCTGCCGTACTACAAGGGAAAAGCTGAGTTGGAAGAGGCAATCAAGGCTTCGGGGCTTTCGTATGCGATTTTGCGCCCTACGGTGTTGTTCGGTCCGGGAGATGTGCTGATCAATAACATCGCCTACTTGTTGCGGCGTTCACCGGTTTTTGCGATTCCGGGAGATGGGCGTTATCGAGTGCAGCCGATCTTTGTCGAGGACTTTGCCGACATTTTGTTTGAGCAGGGGCATGCGACGCTGAACGTTGTGATGGATGCTGTCGGACCCGAGGCTTATACCTATGAGAACCTGGTTCGCGAGATTGGCAACGCGATAGGCGAGCCGGCGCGGATCGTACGCATGTCGCCGCGGTGGGTGCTGCGAGCTGCTAACGTTCTTGGTACGTTGCTCGGCGATGTTCTGCTGACGAAGGAGGAGATCGACGGCCTGATGGCTGATCTCCTCGTCTCGCATGAACCGGCCCGGGGCAGAACGAAGCTCAGCGAGTGGCTGCGTGAGGCGGGGAGGGATTCGGGGAAGAAGTATTCGTCGGAACTGAAGCGACACTTCGAAAGCGCATCGAGGGTTGCCGTTACTTCAGCTCAAAGCAATCAAGGTCGTTCGCAAAATCCATAGGCCCTGAATAGCGCTTCACGATCTCCGCGCGAGTCTGCTCTTCTTTCCCAAGAGTCCGTAACATGCGGTGTGACAACACCAGATGCTTGACCTGCGCCCTGGCTGCTATGGACCCGACCACCGACGGCGGCATGTGCAGGTTACGCTCGACTCCCGTGGCGCCTTCCGGGACTGCGTTGTGCGCGATCAGCAGATCGGCATCTTTCGCCAGCCGCACAATCCCTTCGCCGTCGCCGTTGGTGTCTCCGGTGAATACCACCGACTTTCCGCCAACCTCCACGCGCCACGCGATAGCGGGGAATGGCCCGTGTACGACGCGTACAGCCGAAATGCTCACGTCGCGGCTCTGGAATACCGGCAACGGATTTGAGGCTACCACCACATTGTGTGGCTGAAGCTTGTAACTTCCTTTTTCATTGGGCACCAGCAACTCGCTCAGGTAGCGCCATGCGCCGCGATCACCAAAAAGGTCGCTGACGAATTCTGTGGTCGAGGGCATCAAGTTGTTTCCAGGTGGACCATAGATCGGCAACGGCGAATGGCGATCTTCGAACCACGAGGACTTGATCAGTGCAGGAAAATCACCGGTGTGATCAACGTGAAAGTGGGTGAACAGGATCGCTTCCAGCTGCGACATTTGTGCGCCGCTCTCCCCGAAGCGCAACGCGCTCCCTCCGCCGGCATCTACCAGGACGCGTGGCGTGCCGTTGTCCCAGATCAGGTAGCTGCTGGACGCGCGTTTGTCTTGGAGTTCCGGTCCGCCGGATCCGAGAACCTGCACCCACACGCCTTTTGCCGGGCAAGACTGCGCGCTTGCCGGCGAAACCAAGCAGGTACTCAGGACAACAAGCAGCCGTAGCAAACAGATTCTCAACAACATAACGATTCCCACTCCGGACGGCGCTTACGCTGCGATGGAATACGCTTCCAGCAGTTGTTTCCGCAATCTCTGCTTAACTTCGTCTTCCACGAAAGCTGCATCCACTCCCATCAGGTTTGTCTTCTGAAACTCATCCAGAGTCCATCCAAATGTCCGTGCGAGCCCCTCGTATTCTCCCGTCAGCGTAGTCGGGTTCAACATGCGGGTGTCGCTGTTGATGTTCAGCGGCACACCCAGGCGGTAGAGCTTGTGCACAGGATGATCGGACCAGTCGTGAATCGAGGGGACAATCTGCACATTCGACGACGGGCACACCTCGAGATGGATGTGCTCCTTCGCCAGGTATTCGATAAGACGCTGGTCCTCGATGCTGCGAACACCATGACCGATCCGCGTGGGCTGTAGCAACCGAAGCGTATCCCAAACGCTCTCCGGGCCCGACGCTTCTCCGGCGTGGGCTGTCTGCGCAAGCCCGTGTTCTCGCGCATAACGATAAGCCGCAACATGTGGCTGCAGCGGATATCCCGCTTCGTCGCCGGCGATGTCGAGCGCCCTCACGCGGCTGCCTTGGAACTGCTTTACCAGCTGCGCAGTCAGCAGGCTTTGCGTTTCGGTGAAATGGCGGAGAGTGCAGAGGATCAGCCGCGCTTCGACTCCGGTCTGCTGGATCATGTCTTCCGTGGCGCGATCGACAATCTCGACTACCCTTTCGGCAGATAGCCCCTTTTCCAAATGGAGTAGCGGTGCAAAGCGCAGCTCTGTGTAAACAACTTCATCGTATTTCAACTGGCCAAACACGTCCTCGGTGACATGGCGCAGCGAGTATTCGTCCTGCATCAACTGAAAGCCGCGGGGCGCTCGCTTCAGGAAATCGACGAGATTGGTGCACTTGGCGGGAGCGACGAAGTCCTTATCGTACTGCTCGCGGGTAACCTCGGGCGCCAGATACGAGACCGCCTGGAAACTAAGCGAGCAATCGAGATGAAGGTGAAGTTCAACCTTCGGAAGGGAACGGAAATCCATCTATGAATTTTACTGTATGTGACTGGGCTACGCGTCGGTAGCGACCCGCTCTTCTTCCTTGTCAGGCGCCTGTTCCACCATCACGCCTGAGGTGGCGAAAGCGCTCTCCCACGGACCAGGATTGACGGTCTCGAACCAGCAGAATTTGCGCCGCTCGTGGGTGTTGACCTCGAAGCTGGCGACGCCACGCTCGGTGACGCGTGTGACGGACTGGATGTCTTCCAGTGGAATTGCCATCAGCTCCTTGCATTTGATGGAGAGCAGTGTGGTGGAGAAGCTGAGTTTCTCCGTGGTGAGTTCGATGCGAACGATACGGTCGAAAAACCGCGACTCAATACGAGCCGACCGGCCGGATTCCTTGAAGAGGAGGACCATCGAGTGGGCATTATAGACCCTGGGCGAGCCTCACGTTGCAGGAAAGACGCTTAGGAAATGCCTAGGCGGATTCGCCCCCCGAGTCATGGATAGACCGAACTGCCAATTACAATGAGGAAGGAATGATTCAGCTCGCCTCAGCCGGGAAGCGTTTTGGCCCCAAGCTGCTCTTTGAAAACCTGGATTGGATGATCACTCCGCGTGACCGCGTCGGCCTGGTCGGTGCCAACGGCACGGGAAAATCCACGCTGCTCAAGATGCTGGGCGGCATGGAATCGCTCGACTACGGCTCCATTTCTGTCACCAAGGGAACTTCGGCGGGTTACTTGCCACAGGATGGATTGGCGCTGTCGGGGCGCACCGTCTTCGCCGAGTGTATGTCGGTGTTCGACGATGTAAAGGCGATGGAGCAGGAGATGGAGTCGCTCACGCATCGCATGGCGGATCTGGATCACGAGAGCGCCGAGTACAACCAGGTCGCCAACCGGTTCCACCAACTCGAGAACGAATTCCAGGCGCGAGATGGGTACGCGATCGAGTCGCAGGTTGGCGCTGTGCTGCAAGGTTTGGGATTTGGGAAGGAAGACTGGACGCGACGCACGGAAGAGTTCTCGGGCGGCTGGCAGATGCGCATCGCGCTTGCCAAGCTGCTGCTGCAGAAGCCGAACCTCCTGTTGCTCGACGAGCCGACCAACCACCTCGACCTTGAGTCGCGTAACTGGCTTGAGGAGTATCTCGCCCAATACCCCTATGCCTATGTCCTCATCTCGCATGATCGCTACTTCCTCGACGTGACGGTGAAGAAGATCGTGGAAATCTGGAACAAAGGCGTTCATTTCTATCCGGGGAACTACGAGCAGTTCGTGAAGCTCAAGACGGAGCGGCGCGAACAGCTCGAAGCGGCGTACAAAAACCAGCGCGAGCGGATCGAGCATCTCGAAACGTTTATCAACCGCTTCCGTTACCAGGCGACAAAGGCGAAGCAGGTGCAGAGCCGCATCAAGGAACTGGAGAAGATCGAGCGCATCGAGATTCCGCAGGAAGAACAGGCGATTCACTTCAGGTTCCCGCAGCCACAGCCGAGCGGACGTATCGTAGCCGAGTTCAAAGAGGCGGCAAAGTCTTACGGTGAGAAGCACGTCTTCCACGACGTGAACTTTGTGATTGAGCGTGGAGATCGCATCGCTCTGGTCGGGGTGAATGGCGCGGGTAAGTCAACGCTGATTAAGCTTCTGAGCGGCGTCGAGCCGCCGACATCAGGAACAGTTCAGCCAGGCCACAACGTGGAGCCGGACTACTTCGCGCAGGACCAATACAAGGAACTCGATACCTCACGCCGCGTGCTCGACGATCTCGAGACAGTAGCGCCTTTGGCGTCAACGACTGAACTTCGCAACCTATTGGGATGTTTTCTGTTTTCGGGGGATGACGTTTTCAAGCAGATTGGCGTGCTGTCAGGTGGCGAACGCAATCGTTACGCCCTGGCACGGATGCTGCTGCATCCGTCGAATTTTCTGCTGCTCGACGAGCCGACAAACCATCTCGACCTGCGCGCGAAGGATGTGCTGCTGAACGCGCTCCAGGAGTTCAACGGAACGGTGATCTTCGTCTCACACGACCGCTACTTCATAGACAAGCTGGCGACGAAGGTTTTCGAAATTGTGGACGGCACATTGCATGTCTTTCCGGGGAACTACGAAGAGTTCATGTTGAGCAAGCAGGGACAGGTCGAGGTCGGCCCACTTCTGCCAAGAGATGCCAGAGATGGGTCGCCATCGGCAACAGCGGCCGCAAACTCGAACGGCGACGGCCTATCGATCACCGAACCGGAAGCTCCCAGGCAGAAGCGCATCAACCCCATCAAGCTGAAGCAAATGCAGGACCGCGCGCAGGAATTGGAAGACGAAATCACCCGACTGGAACAGGGAATTGCCGAATGCGAAACGGCTCTGCTGAGTTACGTGAGTCCGGACGAGACCAGGCGGCAGATGGAATTGCGCGACACTCGTCAGAAGGAATTGGAAGCGGCGATGGCAGAGTGGGAAGAGTTGTCGACCTCGATCGACGCGAACGCATAACTTATCCTGCAGATACTTGCGATTCCGCTCGCCACTCCATCATCCAGTAGATGCCCTTGTCTTCGATCATGCGAAAACCCAGCCGCTCGTAGAGCCGTCGTGCCGGGTTCATGTGCTCTACATGCAGCGTGACCGATTTCCCTGCGGCAGCGGCTTGTTGGAGGAATTCCGAGGTCAACTCGGTGCCGATTCCCGCTCCTCGATATTCGCGCAACAACGAAATATCGATCAGGCACCAGGCCTTAAGCGTCCGATGAACGTAGAGCCGGCCAATCCGATTGCCTTCGAACTCGATGATCCTGAACTCCGCGTCGTAGTAATAGGTGCGGTAATGCTTTAGCTGCGCCTGACACTGTTGGCGCAGAAACAATTGCTTCTGCTCGTCGCTCCAGGGAACATGCACCATTTCGTAATCGCGCGTCGTGGCGTAGAGTTGGTAGAGGAATTCCTCGTCGCCGGGATTTTCCGTACGCAGGGTCAGGTTCTTGCGCATCGAGACGGCTGCTAGCTCCGCGATGGAAATATCCCTGCCAGCGCAATACAGAAATTGAGCGTCAAGTAAGGCATCATGTTGTTATGAGGCTGGCTACCACCGGCATTCGCGATGGCTGCGCCACTCATGGTCCCGCCGCCGGTCTGTGAATACACCTGGTCTGCCGAACCGGGCGACCACGACCCGCCTGCAGGACTCGCCTGGTTGGTCCCGCTGTTGTTGCCCACCGCGCTGTGACGATGCGCCGGCATCTGGTTGACTGCCAGGGTGACTGCCGCCGAACCGCCAATCTCACCCTGTACGTGAGTTGAGCTCTGGTGCATCGCGCAACGGCCTTGCATATTCGGCAGAGCAAACGTCTGGATGCCATTGCCGCCATAATAGGTGCCCAGCAAAGCAAAGAGCGCCTGGTTCTGGTTGATCGCCAGCAGTTGGCCATTGCAGAACGCCCAACCCTTGGGAGCAAAAAGAAAGCTGAAGATCCTGAGTTCACCCAAAAATGGTTCCGACATGATGAGTCCCTTCTGCGCGAACGTCTGGCGCTCTAGCTACGGGCAGGGAAGATTCCCTGCAACGCGATGCAGTAATTCATCACCAGGTACGGCTGCAAATTGCTGTGCGGCACATCGCCGCCTGCGGCGCCCAGCGCCACCGGGTTCATGAGCGTGCCGTCCGGGGCGGCGTTGTAGTCTTTTTTGCCCGTGAGTTCCTTCGCCCAAACGTTTCCCGCAGGTTGTTGCTTATTGCCCGCTCCACTGACGCATTTGACGGCGTGCGTATGGCCGGGGCTCTGGTTCGCAAGCAGCGTGACGTTTTCTGATCCTCCGCTCTGCCCTACGTTGTAAGGACTTAAGCCGGGCCATTGCCCCCAGTGAACAGCCACGGAGCCTTGCAGGTTCGGCAGCGCGAAGTTGCTCGTGCCGTTGCCGCCGTAGTTGGTTCCCAGCAGGGAGAACACTGCCGTATTCTGCGAGATCGGCAGTATTTGTCCATTGCACATTGCCCAACCTAAAGGCGCGAAGTTAAATCCGAAAATTCTGATTTCCGCCAAAAACGGTTCTGACATCGCACTCTCCTGTTGCCTGGTCGCCGCCGGGACTTCAAGCCTGCGACGGGAAGATCCCAAACAGCGAAATAATGAAGCTGACCGCCAAAAACGGCTGCCGATTTTCGTGCGGCTGCGCTGCCGAGCCGCTTAAAGCGACATCGCCGGCGTTCATCGTCGCGTTGGGCGCCGCCGAGCTGTACAGTATTTCCTTTGTCGAATAGGACCAGAAGTTCCCCCCGGGGCTGTTCTGGTTCCCCGCCGAAGTAGCACATTGCGCCGGGTGCGTATGAGCCGGCAATTCCGCGACGGTCAACGTGTGCGACTCCTCGCCGCCCTGTTGCGACTGTACGAATCCATTTCCAAAATGAAGCGGCACGCGACTTTGCAGGTTGGGCAGCGCAAACGTTGATTGTCCGTCGCCACCGTAGGTGGTGCCAATCAATTGGAACAGGACGACATTCTCTGAGATCGATAGAAGCTGACCGTTGCAGAACGCCCAGCCGACGGGCGCAAAATTCCCCGCGAACATCCGGATCTCACCCACATACGGATTAGACATGTTCACCTCGCTGTTTCTCTGATCCAGAACAGCAGTTAACCGAAAATTGCTTCGTAATACGCCCGACGCATATCTTCACCGGGCACGTATACGCGCGACAGAAACCATTCTTCCGGCTCGAAATCCGGATGCATCAGCCGATGCAATCCCATGCCAAGCGGCTGACCGTCGGGTGCCAGCACAAACAGCGCCGAGAAGGAAACTCGCCGTGCGCTCGTTTCCGCGGCAGACTGCGGAATCTTCAGTGCGCTTTCTGGAACCGTGACGCGCATCAGTTCCAGCTCGACGCGCCCGTTCGTGATGTGCGCATCCTCAACTGGCCGTTGAAACTCAAGCTTCTTGCCGACGAACGGTCGCAGCGCCTCGGCGCTCAATTCTGCGATCCCCAGTTTCGTCAAGCGCTACGCCTTCCGGTGGTTGATAACCGCCTCGTACATCAGGCCACGATCATCTTTTGGCGCAATCGCCAGCAGGGTGCGTCCGAAAGCCGCGTGCTGCAGTGAATACAAGCCTTCCGCCAGGGACTGTCCTTCCACTAGGCGCCACTGTAGCGAAAAACATTCGCCGGCACTCACGTTCTTGCGCGGAAACTCCTTTACCGCTTCCAGCACCAGGCGCACCTGCGAAACGCCGACACGCTCGATCACGAACTCCGACCCCACATGCTTCTGCATGGTCGCGGCATCGGTGTGGTACAGCGCGGTGTCGTTAGCCGTCTGCACACTGGCTGGCGTGCTTGCCATCAACGGCACCGCCGTTGCCGCTACCGCCAGCGTTCCCATCCCCAGGAAATCACGACGCGAAGGACTCATCTGGGCTCCTTTGAGAATTTCAAATTGAATGATTCAAGATTGCAGATTGAAAAGCGGCTCGAGTCTTTGCGCGCAATCTTAAATCGAAAACCTTAAATCTTAGATCTTCCAGCCCTGCGCCCCACAGCCGCACCCGCGAGTCCCACCATCAACAGCGTTAACGTCGCTGGCTCGGGAGTAGTAGTGGTCACATTCGAGCCCGTGACCGACAAATGCGCGAAATCGAGCCGCGCTCCGTTAAACGTCGTTGGGCAAGGATCGCTCGACTGTAGCGTCGCTCCCACACCTGTCTGGTTGAACGGGTCGAACACGCAGTTAAGATCGCCACTACCGGGGTCGAATCCGAAAGCCCCTGCTCCCGGACCCTGTAACGTTAACGACAAGTCGATCGTCTGCGAACCGCTTCCGGCCAGGGCCGCCAACAAAGCCGGATCCGTCAAGTTGACGGTGTAAACGTTGTACTCCGAGCAGAAGTCATTCTGGCCGTCGGTGGTGCTGTAGCAATCGGTGCCGGGACCGCCGCCAAGATTGAACCCAGCGTAGAAACCCGTGTGCGTAGAATCCGTCTGCGGTCGCAGGATCGAAGGATTCGCTTCCATTGCCGCATTCAGCAGCGCGGTCTCATCGAAACCGTCAACGGTAAAGGACTGCAACTGGCTGCCCGGCATGATGGAATCGAGGCTCGACAATCCAACCTTGAAACTCGCTCCGGTTACCGAGTTGAAGGTATTGAACGTGAAAGACCAACTCACCGAGCAATTCCCGCTGGCATCGTCGTCGCCGCCACACTGCGAATTGTCGAACGGTCCCGTTCCTCCCGCGGCGGCGTATTCGTTGTCCAGGTGGAAGCTGTTATTCGAGAAATGCTGAGTTCCGATCGACGCGGTGACCGTCGACGCAGCTACCGGAATGGTAAGAAGAGCGAGTACCAGAAACCCAAGACCGAGCTTGCGCATGAAGCGCCTCCAGAGGGTTCGTAACCTGGAAATCAACTTCCGAACCTGAGTAAAAACCCGCCACAGAACTGGCAGACACCTCCGGAAGACTCGCCCCCGGAGTCAGATTGGTCACCAATAGGGGCAACCCTTGTTCCATTGCAAGTGCAAGCGAACCAACACGTTAGAAAGAGGGGCAAAGCTCCCCGCTGCAAAAACTTGCGACATCTGGGAAGGCATCTGGCAAATTGCATTGCGGCAGGAGGCAGCGGATACCGGCAGGAGACCATCCGGCGCTTACTGTTGAGTGCTCGAACTCGTGTACCCACGCTGGCGTTGTTCGGCATCTTCGACTTCCATCCATGTAGTGATAGAAGTAAGCTCCCTGTCGGACAACGAGCGACCCAAGGCGCGACGAGCCCGGCGGCGAAGGCGAAGAGCAATAATCCAGGTCGAGATCGCAGTGAATACTATCCAGACGAACAGGTAAATAAGGGTGTATGCATGCTCCATGGCGAACCATCGCAAAAATCGTTTGGCCGGTTTTGCTAATCTAACTATCGCATGAAGGTTGGCGTTTTAGCTATTCAGGGCGATTTCGACGCGCACCGCCGCCGGCTCGAAGAGTTGGGCGCGGACGTCACATTGGTCCGCAAGCCGGAGCAACTGGATGAAATCGAGGCACTCGTAATCCCCGGCGGGGAATCGACAACATTCCTGAAGATCTTAGGTGAAAAGGGATTTCAGAAGCTGGGCGACTTCGTGCGCAGCAAGCCGACCTTCGGCACCTGTGCCGGCTGCATCATGCTGGCCAGGGAAGTAGAAAATCCCTCGCAAAAAGGCTTGGGTGCCCTGGATATCACCGTGCGTCGTAACGCCTACGGCCGCCAGATCGACAGCTTCATTGCGCCATCATCCGTTGAAGATGCTGTCGAAGCCGGAGGAGGCCCCCTGGAAATGGTCTTCATCCGCGCGCCGAAAATCGCTAACGTCGGACCCGGCGTCGAAGTTCTCGCCCGGCAGGGCGATGATCCTGTGCTGGTTCGGCAGGGTAAGGCTCTCGCGGCTACGTTCCACCCCGAATTGTCCGACGATCGTCGCGTTCATGCTTTCTTCCTCAAGATGATCAAGAACGGCACGCACTAACTACCAGCGCCGCTCGCCAAAGTGGTGCTCGAAGATGGTGCTTTCGCTGCCTCGATCCTTCGGCACCGGCGCCGTCGTCCGTTCCAGTTCATACTGCAAGCCAGGATTGCGGTTCTCGCGTTGAAGGCGGTCGCGTTCGGCCTCGGCCGGGTAGCGCCCGCGAATCGCTTCGCGTCCTTCTACGGCGCGGCGCCGCCCGCTGGTAATGTCCTTCACGACGAGCCGGTAATAGGTAATTGCGTCCTGCATGGTCCCTCTCCCACAGCTACCGAACCCGATTGTGGCAGCACTGTTGCGCATCGGGGCAGGTGACTACGGTCACCAATGATGCCGGAGGTAATGCCAGAGACAAAAACTCGGGTGTCCCGTCAGGAGGCGTAACTTAGCAGGACACCCGCTCGCTGAACGGGATCGCCGGGGGAGCGATCCCATCTCTCGTTGGGGGAATGCGAGAACTTGTAGCGCCGGCGTCCTCGCCGGCTGTGGTGCGAGCGTCTCGCCCGCACCGATTGATACCATTAGCCGTTGTTTTCCGGCGCGTGCAGCACTCGGTACGTGTTGCCGCCGTTCGAATGCACCAGCAGCAGCGCGTCGTCACCGTCTTTGATCGACGACAACGCCGACTTCACGTCAGCCGCGGACTTAGTATCCTTGCGATTGACCTGCACGATGACGTCGCCCTGCCGCAGACCTGCGTTATCGGCCGAGCTGCCGGGCTGAACATTGGTGACCACCGCGCCATTCACGTTATCGCCGATCTGCAGCTCGGAACGAAGATCCGGAGACAGGTCCTGAATTCCGATTCCCCAGCGCGCTTTGCCCTGCGTGTTCGACGCGTGTTGCGTGTTGCCCTTGTCATCCAGCGAAGCCAGAGTGATGGTCTTCTCGTCGGTCTTGCCGTCGCGAAAGACCTTCAGGTTCACCTTGTCTCCCGGCGACTTCAGGCCGATCGCCATCTGCAATTCGGAAGCATCCGACACCGGTTTGCCGTTCACTTCGGTGATTACATCCCCGGTCTTCAGGCCCGCATCCGCAGCAGGAGTTCCAGGCTGCACCTGCGTGACGAGCGCGCCATCAGCCTTCTTCAAGTCGAAGAACTTGGCATTCTCGGGCGTCACGTCGCTGATGCTCACGCCCATGCGCGCGTGATCGACCTTGCCGTACTGGATCAGCTTGGCGGCGATCGGCTGTGCCACTTGCGAGGGGATCGCAAAGCCCATGCCGGAGAACGCGCCGCTGGGCGAGATCAGGAAAGTATTGATGCCCATCAGTTCGCCGCGCGCGTCCACGAGCGCTCCACCGGAGTTGCCCTGGTTGATGGCTGCGTCGGTCTGAATAAAGCCACCCGGCTTACGCGCGTCGTCCGAGTAAGGATTGGCGCGATTCAGCGCGCTGACGATACCGCGCGTGACCGTAAAGCGGAAGCCAAACGGGTTGCCGAAGGCGAGCACGCTCTGGCCGACATGCAGGTCAGTCGAGTTACCCCAGGGAACGTTGGGCAGGTTGTTCCCCGGGATCTTGATGACCGCGAGGTCGGTGAGGGGATCGGTGCCGATCAGCTTGGCCGCCAGCACGCGCTTGTCGGTCATCGTGACGCGAATGTCCGTCGCGCCTTCCACCACGTGATTGTTGGTGACGATGTAGCCATCAGGGGAGATGATGACGCCGCTGCCGAGTCCGTGTTCAATCTGCGGACGGCTGGGCTGAATCTGCATGTGACGCATGCCTTGTCCGCCGAAGAACTGTCCGAAGAAGTTCTGCATGTCGTCGGTTTCCGACGAGTTGTCGGAGGCAAACTGCTGCTGCTTCACCTTTGATGTAACTGTAACGTTAACGATGGCCGGAGTCACTCGCGCGGCGAGGGTCTCCATCGCATGATCGAGCGAGAGCAGCGCCGCAACGCTGTTGTCGTCGAGCGGTTGGGCTGCGCCAGCGGGTACGGCAGCACACGCGTCTGCCGGGCGCAGCAGTTCATAACTGGCGAACCCGCCAACCATCGCCGCCGACAGAGTCAGCGCGAGCACGGAGCGGGTCACCTTCTTCTTCCACGTTTCCTTGATCCAATTCATTTTTCATGACCTCTAAATTGTTGAAATAGAACTAATAAATTAATAGTTAAATGCAAAGAAAGAGCGCTGCCGAATCCCTCGGCCTAAATGTTCTTCTGCGGTTGCTCCTTGTGGATTGTTTGTTGCAGAACTACCACGCGCCAGTAGGTGCGCTGTACCACCATCCCGGCGCCGTTCTCAAACGTTTCCTGCCATACCATCAGGACCGCCGGGTGTGCCAACTTACCCTGATTCTCGAGCGCTCTGGCCGGCAGGAATGCCGGGCGCTGTGAGGGCGTGATCCCCGCAATTGTGTCGTCCGCCGGCTGTGGCTTCACGATTAACCTCTTTGCCGCTGCGTTCTTCGCCACAACCGGTGTGGCCGCGAATCGCGTCTTCTGGAGTGAAGCCGTAGGAAATTCCGACTTCACGACCGCGATCGCCGGAGCCGTAGGCCGCGAAAACGAGATCAGGTCCGGACTGAACAGCGCCACTGCCATCGTCAAACCGCTGACCGCCGCCACTGATGCCAGCAAGGGGAATGCCGACGCAGGCCTCGTCTTCGGCGCGGGGCTAAGAATCTTTGCGACCCGCAAGGTCGTGTCATGCAGCCGGCTGACAGCTGCCTGCGCCAGCGCCACGGTCCGGCGCACGAAGCTGCGCTCCGCCATATTTGCGAGCGAACGAGCGTAGGCGCGTGCATTGTGCGTCTGCGCCAGGACGCACTCGTCGCACGCCATCTCCCGCTCCAGGGCAAGCCGGTTCTGCAGCCACCAGATTGCCGGATGAAAGAAGAGCAAGGCTCCGAGGAGGCGCTGGGCCAAATTGCTCCAATCATCCCAGCGCCTCAGGTGCGCCAGTTCGTGCAGCACGAGATGGTGCAATTCTTCAGGGGAGAGTTGTTCCATCAGCCACGACGGAATGGCGATCTTCGCTGGACTTGCCAATCCCAACGCGGTGGGAACGTTCACTGTCTCAGACGTGCAAAGAACCGCAGGCCGCGGCGACTGTGCCAACGCGTAACGCACCCGTTCATCCAGCGATTCAGCTTCAACCTCGACGCATTCGCAACGGAGCTTTCTCAACTGCAGGAACCCGACGCCAACCCTCGCCAGTCCCGCGGCAGCTACGACTGTCCAGGCCAGGAACAGATATTTCGCGGCATTTTCCGGCAGCGTCAGCAGGGAATGCGCGTTCGTGCTTGCGATCGAAGTTCCCGGATGCAGCCACGATAGCCCCGCGATCGGCAGCACGGCGATCCCGATCAGCAGTATGAAAAGAATGATGAATCGGGATGCCGAATCCTGCCGCCTTGCTACGCGTAGCCAGATCCAGGCGGCGGCGGCCAATAACAGTCCGCCAACCAGGGAATCGAGTGTGCGCTCGACGGCAACCGGAATAAAGTCATGCACGGCGGGCAGCATCATTGCTCGCCTCCGCCGTTTTCTGCCGCCGCATCGGCCTCGTCGAGCATTTTGCGCAAGCGCTGCAGTTCCGACTCGTCAATCGAGGCGTCTGCCAGGATGTTCATCACCAGCAATTCGTGTGAATCCTCAAAGAAACGGTTCACCAAATGGCGAATCTCGAACCGCGTCGCCTCTTTGCGGCCCACCAGGGGGAGGTAGACGTGGGCCCGACCATCCTTCACGTGCTTCACATATCCCTTCTTCTCCAGGATGCGAACCGTCGTCAGAACCGAGTTGTACGCCAGCGCCGGCTTCTTCGGCAGGCCGTCCAGGATCTGTTGCACAGACCCCGAACCTTTCTGCCAGAGCACGTTCATGATCCGCAGCTCGGCTTCGGTCAAAGTTGGAGAAGTTCTCGGAGGCATTTGGTCTGAATCCGTTAACACCTATTAGACGAAGGAGTCTCGATTTCGTCAACTAGATATTTAGTTGCTTCACTAAATCGTTTGGATGCAATTACTTTTCAGGCGTGCTCAGCGCCCCCGCTAACAGGCGCTGCGTTCTGGGTCCATTACGGAAGAAGGCCATCGACAAGGCGAACAGTGCTGCCACGCGGGCGAAAATGAGCAGGATCTGCATTAAATTGAGGTTGCGGTAATAGTGATCAGCGGACAACACGCTCTGGTACGCCAGATGGTGGCTCAAGGCGTATAGCTGATCAGGAAGGTAAGTGAGGTCGAACAAACCCCAAAACAAGAAATAAATGCCGAGTATTCGTCCGGCGAGGACGACCGCCGATTCGTTAGTCATGAAACCATGGTAGTCACCCAAACCGTTGATTCAAAGATGTTCTCAATCGACGTCGTACTTCTTCATCTGATCCAGCAGCCGTCCGCTCCCCAATTGCGCCGCAATCTGCGCGTGCTCGCGGCCTCTCTCCAAGTCGCCCTCCGCAACATAGATTTCCCCCAGCGCCTGGTGAGCTTCCGCCAGCAGCGGCTTCTTCTCCAGAGCATTTAAGAGTTCGCGCTTTGCGTCTTCGGGACGCTGCTGCACGCGATAGAGCTGCGCCAGGTGGAAGTGACCTTCCGCCCACTCAGGGTTGGCCTCCAACGCAGCCTTCTGCTCGGCGATGTGTTTAGCGGTTTCGTTATCCAGCATGTCGTCCATCACACGCCGGAAGAACGGTTTCGACTCCTCACCCATGCCCTCTATTGAAACACGGGCGTCAATGTGGCTGCATTACGAGCTGGTTGTACTCCTGTTCGGAGTTCCCCGCCAGCAGCACCCAAATCGTGTAGATTCCCAGCGCTGTTCCGAACGGCAGGCTGAGAATCGAAAGAAATGCGACTACCAGTGTCATAATGCGCGCCCACGGTGCCCGCTGCAGCAGCCCGATTCCCGCCATCAATCCGACAGCCGCACGAATGAGGATCACCCAGCCCACTAGCTGAACCAGAGGTCCGATGAAAGGCGGAGGCGGCGTTCCGTGCCCGAACTGGCTTACCCATCCGAAAATGAACTTGCCGACAAAGAGGGCTCCCAGTCCGGCAATGGCGATGAAACTCGAGTACACGATGTGCATGATGCCGACCAGCTGATAGTGATCCGCTACGCGCCGGCGAATCACACCGCGCATAATCCCGATTGACGTCGGACTGCCGCATTTCGAACAGACGATTTGTTCCGGCGTGATCGCCGTACCGCACGAAGTGCAGAACATGGACCTTGACCTCTTCCTGTTAAGTTCTACGCATAATACGACGTCGAAGTTCCCGAAGTAAGCTCAAACGCTTGATTACAATGAGATTGTGAAGACCTGGGATGTCGTCGTCATCGGCGGTGGTGTGATCGGATTGTCGCTGGCACTCGAGTTGCGCCGCTCGGGCATGGCCGTGATCGTCTTGGAAAAACACCAACCGGGTCACGAAGCCTCTTGGGCTGCCGGCGGCATGATCGCCGAAGCCGAAGCCGGAACCAACGCCCTCTTTCGCCGTCTGGCTCGCGCGAGCGCAGCCATGTATCCCGCCTTTGCCCGTCAACTGCGCGACGAATCAGGAACCGACATTGACCTGCGCGAGCACGGCACCATCCGGTTTCTCGTCGACGACCACTGCCCCAGCCCCCCGGGCACTCCGCTCTCAGCTGACGACATCCGCAAGTTGGAACCGGATGTGGAGTACTCCGCGCCTGCGACATTTCTTTCCGAGCGTTGCGTGGATCCACGACTGCTGTTGGACGCTCTGCTTGGCGCCGCAAAGCACCTCAAAATCGACATTTCAGCCGGTTCGGAAGTAACGGGCATAGAAGCGGCGAACGGCCGAGTTACAGCTGCGATCACCACCAAGTCTCGCTACGCGGCTGCTGTTATCGTCAATTGCGCGGGCGCATGGGCAGGGCAGTTGGCCCCAATCAAGATTCCGATGATCCCCGTGAAAGGCCAGATGCTCGCGGTCGCGCCCAACATGATCAAGCACGTCGTGCGTGGAAACGGCGTTTACCTCATCCCGCGGAGCAGCGGAAAGCTGGTGATCGGTGCTACGGTCGAAGAGGCTGGTTTCGATAAGAGAGTACAGCCCGACGTCATCCAGAGAATGCACCGGGCTGCGGCGATTCTCGCTCCGAAGATTGGCCAGCTTCGGATTCTTGAAGATTGGGCCGGGTTGCGCCCGCGCACTCCCGATAACCTGCCCATCATGTCGGGCACGTCAATGCAAGGATATTTCGTATCCAGCGGACACTATCGCGACGGCATCATGCTGGCGCCGATCGCCGCAACGATGATGACGAAGTTGATCAGGGAAGAGCAGCCGGAGATTCCGATCGACGACTTCTCGTTGGCGCGATTCTCGCGTTAGCGTGTGCTGGTGAGTTGTTCCTGTTGCCCACTTGAGAGCTTGGTAAACACCACGAGCCTGCGAGGCGCTGGGCCGATGAAATACGTGGGATAGCAGGTGATCAGGGTTAGCTCGCTATCGCTGGTCGGGCGCGTCACATACATGTCATCCGGATTCACAATCTTCTTGCCCGTGACTTTATAAACCAGCCTCTTGCCATGCCTGTCCACATACACCTGGTCGCCCTTTTCCAGTTCATGCAGGTGCCGGAAAAACGTATCGCGATGCCCCGTGATGACTGCATTGCCGCTGTCCCCTGGTTCTGCAGTCTTTTCCATATGGCCGGGTCCCAACAAAAGCGAGCGATGGTTTGTTCCTTCTACCACGAACGAAGTTAGGTCAATTTTCGGGATCACCAGTCGAATCAGTCCATCGTCGTCTGCTTTGCCGGCGGCCTCCGGCACTGCTGCGTGATTTTGCTGCTGCGTCCAGCGGTCGGCAAGTCTCTTTTGTTCCAGGTACATTGCCGCGTACTGACTGGCGACGTAGGTCAGCACGATCAACCCGACCGTGACCAGGGATACCGGAACAAGAAGTTGATGCCGCAGCACTCCTTTAATTCGACGGACCATACCTTGCAAAACGGCCACGCAGAGCCGCATCTCGAACGTGCGCAAGATAGGATGCGTAAAACCGGGGTTCCGGGAGAGAGTAGCCGCTATTTACGCTTGCGCATGGCGGAAATGACCCCGCCCACTAGCACGCCAAAGCCAATCAGCGAGAGCAGCGGCAATTCGCCACCGGCGGCGGGCAGATTTTCCGCTCCGGCTACTTCAGGCAGCGGAAGAGTTGCTTTGACAAGATCGGGTGGAACCAGCGCACCAGTCGTCTGTGGCTTGCTTCCCGCGGCAGGGGTGAACGTCTTGAAGTGAACGATCGCACGGGAGCCGCCGATGGTTACATGATTGGCGTCCACTAACTCCACCGTGACGACGTGCGCGCCCGGAGCCAGTCCTGTGAACGAATATTCCGTGTCCAGAGTCTCTGCGGGATCGCGCGCGTCCAGCTGCACTCTGTAATTAGGCGAGGGCGCCGCGCTCGCGCTTGCGTCAGTCAGTTGATATCGCACGGTAACGGCGGTATTTCCGATTTTTTGGTCGACCGTCGGCGACAAAATCCGCAAACTGTTGCTGGCTGCCATGAACCCGCCAGGCTGGTTCGCAGGCCCATCCTGTGCCACCGCCAAACCTGAGGTGAGGAACAATGCCACGATGACTGCAACTATTACCTTCATATAAGTGAACACCCCTGCTGATCTCTACACCGATTTGCAGTACATGCATTCCAACAATGACCGCTGCAGTTCGCACAAGAGAAATCGTTTGCCGGCCGCTGGAAAAAAGTAGAAACCATCGCGATGATCGTAAGTGCCTGTGCAATTGATACTTGGCACATGCCCAAACGGTCGAAGTTGCCAGCCAGAGGATTTCTCCTAAGCTCCTGATGCAATCGAGTGGCCGAAACAACCACTTCTGTGGTTTTTCGTCCGCACCCATTCCGAGACATACGCCTGCAACTCGGGTTCCTAATTGCACAATTCCCAAGTTGAACACTTCATTGACGAGTTGCGAGTTCCTGCTGAACAATGTGGGCACTCTGTACTCAGGAGACTTACATGTTGCAGGAAGATTTGGAGTCGGGCCACGAGTCGACACCAGCACCATCAGGCAGCAGCAACAATGTGCTGCGCTACATCCTGCTGGGCGTCGCTGCCGTATATGTGATTGTTTCGCTGTATTTCATCTTCGAAATGCGCGGCCGAGTCGCATCCCTTGAAACTGCTCAGAAAGCCACTCAAGAAAAGACCGAGGCGGAGACAGCTCAGATCCGCAAGCGCCTTGGCATGACCGAAGCCACCCTCGAACAGACCTCGACCCAATTGGAGAGCAAACTGGGCCAGACCGAAAAGGATGTAGCGAGCCGTACTTCGCGCCTGGCGCAGGAACAGAAGGCAGCCGAGCAACGCTTGCGCTCGGAGACCGAACAGAAAGTATCGGCTGTCTCCAGTGAAGTTGGTGGCGTAAAGACTGACTTGTCCGGGGCGAAAACCGATATCGCCAGTACCCGGACTGACCTCGAAGCCACGAAGATGAAGCTCGAGAAGACGATCGGCGACCTGGGTGTCCAGAGTGGGCTGGTTGCGCACACGCGCGACGAACTCGAGTACCTGAAGCATAAGGGCGATCGCAATTACTACGAGTTCACGCTCAACAAGGGCGATAAGCCGAAGCCGGTTTCAACCGTCAGCCTGCAGCTCAAGAAGGTGGACGCCAAGAAGGGCAAGTACACCATGAACGTGCTTGCCGACGATCGCACCATTGAGAAGAAAGATCGCAATATGATGGAGCCGATCCAGTTCTACACCGGACGCGATCGAAACCTGTATGAGCTGGTGGTGTTCACCGTGGACAAGAACACTGTCAGCGGATACATCAGCGCACCGAAGAACGCGCCCGTGCCCGCGGTCAGCAACTAAAACGAGACTTCAACCGGGCCCGGCTTCGGCCGGGCTTATTTTTTTGCTAACCACTACGGCACTCCCTCTTGGCGCGCAATCGCTTCCCGTGACACTCTGGCCCACGGGAGAGCACCCATGCTGCCTGAACATTCCTCCATCCTGCTGAACATCGTGCTGCGGACAACTATCGTTTACCTGCTGGTCTTGGTGGGAGTCCGTCTCAGCGGCAAGAGGGAAGTCGGCCAGATGACACCCTTCGATCTCACCCTGCTTTTACTGCTCAGCAACTCGGTGCAGAACGCCATGACCGGACCAGACACTTCGCTTCTGGGCGGAGCGGTCGCTGCGCTAACGCTCTTCCTGCTGAATTACACGATCGCGGAGTATGCCGGCGTCAATCGCAAGTTCCGCAAGTGGGTCCAGGGATCGCCGTCTTTGTTAATACACAATGGTGAAGTAGTGACCGCTCACATGGCCAAAGAACGAGTGACGATGGACGAACTGGAACGAGCCCTCCGCGAGCACGGTATTGCCTCGCCGAAAGAGGTTTCGATAGGCGTGTTGGAAGTGGACGGCTCGATGAGCTTCCTGAAATTTGACGACATCCCCGAAGCCGCGCAGCCGCACAAGCGCGTGAAGTTCCTGCGCAAACCTCAGGGCTGAGAACAGCGACAATTGACGGCAGGGAAGGCGCCACTCGCAACAATTACATGACTATTACACACGGATTTCGTCTGACGTAGTTCAATCAAGATAGGAATCATTCGAACCCGTGGCCCACGACAAAACGTTTACCCAGCCTCTGAACTGGACTATTACGCTCTTTCTCGCCTTGTTCCATGCCGGTGCGATCGTCGCGTTGTTCATGTTTTCCTGGAAGGCGCTGGCAGTCGCGCTCGCACTCTGGTGGATCGCCGAGAGCCTTGGCATCGGCATCGGCTATCATCGCCTGCTCACCCATCGCGGCTACAAGACCTCGAAATGGATGGAGTACTTCCTGACCATTTGTGCGAGCCTTGCGCTCCAGGGCGGACCGCTCGGCTGGGTCGCCACTCATCGCCTGCACCATCAGAACTCCGATAAAGAAGGCGATCCACATTCTCCGCATGACGGTGGCTTCTGGGCGCACATGGGCTGGATCATCACCGGCGACGCCATCCACAACAAGTCCACCGAACTGCTGCCCTACGTGCCGGAATTGCGAAAAGACCGATTCCATCTCTGGATCAGCCGCTGGCACTGGGTGCCGCTTGGCATAACAGCTGTGATCCTGTTCGCCGCAGGTGGATGGAAATTCGTGATGTGGGGGCTCTGCCTCAGAACTGTCGTCGGACTGCACGCCACCTATCTCGTGAACTCCGCCACTCACATGTGGGGCTCGCGGCGGTTTCTCACCGCCGACGGTTCACGCAATTCTTTCTGGGTGGCCATGTTGAGCTTCGGAGAAGGCTGGCACAACAACCATCACGCCTTCCCTCAATCCGCTCGCCACGGACTAGCGTGGTACGAGTTCGATCTCAACTGGTACGGCATCGCGGCCCTGAGAAAGCTAGGATTGGTGTGGGACGTCAAACTGCCAAGCGCATTCGCGCAGAAGGAAAAAAGTATTCGCCATCTCGAACAAGGTCTGCCGGTTCTTCCCGAGACACCACCGATCACGCTTCCTACTGCCTCGACGAGCTAGCGTGAGGTTGTTCCGAAGCGTCAACGAGCTAGAGTGACCCTTGTCGAGATAGGGAGTGATATCGGCTGATTTCGCCAGCTATCCGAGATAACTGACAAATTCGCTGTTTCTGCGTGTAGATTATTGCCGTGAAAACCGCAGCCGTAATCATGGCCGTCACGTTGCTCTGCTCGGTGTCAGGTCATGCATTCAACGATGACTTCGATTCGGAATGGAGCACGCAGTTATCGCTGAGCCAGATAGGGGGCGGCGATCTGCAAGAATCGTACGAGCAAGTGATTGACTATCTTCTGCCCAGAAAGCCAGCACGCCAATCCTCGGGGTATCTGCTGGTGTTGAGGTATACGCGATCCGGCCACCCGGAGAGCCAACTAAATATCCACGTCACCCGAGACAACAACAAACTCACAATTTCAGCGTGGTCGCTAGAACTGCCGTTCGAGTTGGGGACGCGACTTAATTCATCCGAGGTGGCGAGACAGCTTGCCTCAGAAACTCGCGTCGTCAAGAAGCTTGTGTGCCCTTCGCCTGAGCTTGAGCGGTTGATTAGCCAGCGACTTAGTAACGGGTTTTCTACAAGACTGCACGAAGGCATCGTTATCCACGGCGACATGTACGACTTCTGGGCCACGGTGGAGAACAGCGTCTTGGAGGTGCATCAGATTCCCGGAAAATCGCGTGATGAGTTGACCCACTGGATGGAACAGATGCGGCTTGCTGCTGAAAAATGTGGGCCGCTGCAGAATTGATAGCGGAAAATCCGGATATCACTCCCTATCCGGCGGCGTAAACTAGGGAGTGGGATACGCTGATATCAACATCTATCGCCATCTACGAAGTTTTGTGAGGGCCTGTTATGTTCAGAAGAATTGTTTCATTGTCTTTTGCTCTTCTTGTCGCGATCTGCCTCAGCGGTTGTAATGTGGCCGAGATTGGATTGAACTCGAACACACTCGCGCAAGCAAAAGCAGGCAATCCAAAAGCGCAGTTCGAAATCGGCTCTGCCTATCTCGTAGGGGATGGCGTTCGGAAAGATAGTTCGCGTGCCGCATTGTGGTTTGAAAAAGCGGCTCAGCAGAACCATACCTACGCACAGATGTACCTCAGTAGCATGTATGAAGACGGCGACGGCGTGCCGCGAGACTTATCCAAAGCCGCCTATTGGGACAAAAGAGCCGCTGAAGCTGGCGAACGTGATGCGCAGCAACGCCTTGCCCAAAGGTATTACAACGGGGACGGCGTCGCGAAGGATAACACCGTAGCAGCCGAGTGGTTTCGTAAGGCAGCGGCACAAGGTCAGGAGGGTGCGAAGGAAATGCTTCGGGAAATGACCGCCAAAGGCCCGATCGCACCCGACAAAACAACACAGTCAAAAGTCGCAGGATTTACCGCTAATGATAGCCAGTCAAAATAGGTGACGGGAAATCCCCATACCACTCCCTATCCGGCGGCCTAAATTAGGGAGTGGGATACGCTGTTATCGCCATGTATCTGGGAAATCAGGTTCGTTCGGGCGTAGAGTGCTGAAACGATGAAGGTAACGTGGGCAATGCTGTTGATGCTCGTGATGGCGGTTGGCGCTGCATCGCAGGAATCAGCGCGACCCGAAACCAAATTGGGTAAGAGCATCAATCGGGACAAAGCCGCTAGCCTATTAAGAACTTTCCTCAAGAGCAAAGGCTACGACACAAAAGCCGCTCCTCTGAACATTGAGGACGGTGCAGATAGCCCCGCTTCAGGTTTCTACATATTTGCGGTGTACGTTGACACGCCGCAGCGGTTGGTCACAGTAGGTCATTACGGTGTTTACGGCAGGACGGGCGACATTTGGGAACTTGTTCAATGCAAACGAATCACATCAGGCGCCATAGCCGCTAAACAAAAGCAGATTCGCGAATCAAACGGTTTGCCAATGACAAACAGCGAGCAACTACGCAAGTCCGACCTCTGTTTCTGACGTGGCGTGTTCTAGGTCAAGAGATAACTGCTGTGAAATCGCGTCTCTGACAATGTCGGCGGTGTCAATATCCTTCCCTATCGCAACGTTATCCCACAGCTAATGGCTCTACGCCCTCAAATCTGGTAATCAATCTCAATCACCGACTGCAACGAATCCATCGCTCCCGCTCCGACCGTCACACACCCTTCCACCTTGTCCAGCCTCTCCCGCAATTCCTTCACCTGCGATGCCACCACCGACAACGCCTCTGACAGCGGATCATTGATCTGCTTCGGATCGGTGATTACCACCCGCTTGCCATCACGAAAGACAATGTGTCCCGGAACGCCCACCACCGTCGAGTCCGGAGGCACATTCCGCAGCACCACCGATCCTGCCCCAATCCGACAGTTGTCGCCGATGGTGATATCGCCCAGCACCTTCGCCCCGCCGCCAATCACAACTCCGTTCCCGATCGTCGGATGCCGCTTTTTCCCGCGCTGTGTGCTGGTGCCACCCAGCGTCACCCCCTGGTAGAGCGTGACATCGTCGCCGACAATTGCAGTCTCGCCGATCACTACCGCCATTCCGTGATCGATGAACAAGCGATGTCCGATTTGCGCACCAGGATGAATCTCAACCCCGGTAAGTAGACGCGCCACCTGCGACAGGAATCGCGCCAGGAACAGGAACCCATGCTTCCATAACCAATGGTTCATCCGGTAGAACCACACGGCGTGCAGGCCGGAATAGCAGAGAAACACCTCCGCCGACGACCGCGCCGCCGGATCGCTCTCTTTTACCCATCGAATATCTTCGCGAATTGTTCCCAGTGCGCCCATGGTTACACCGCTACCGCGGTCATCTGCTGCGCTTCGTTGCGCAGGCTCTCGAACAACACGCTGCTCAGGTAACGCTCGCCAAACGACGGTAGAACTACCACGACGACCTTTCCGGCATTCTCCTCGCGATTCGCCACCTGTAACGCCGCCACCACCGCCGCACCAGACGAGATTCCCATCAAGAGTCCTTCTTCCACCGCCAACCGCCGCGCCATCTCAATCGCCTCCTGGCTCGAGACCTTAACGACTTCGTCGATGTAGTCCGTCCGCAGAATCGAAGGCACGAATCCCGCCCCGATACCCTGGATCTTATGCGGCGACGGTTGCCCGCCCGACAGCACCGGGCTCTCCGTCGGCTCCACGGCAATCGCCTTGAACGATGGTTTCTTCGGCTTAATGTATTGGCTCACGCCCGTCAGCGTTCCGCCCGTGCCCACGCCGGAAATCAGTATGTCTACCTTGCCGTCCGTATCGTTCCAGATCTCCGGCCCCGTTGTCTCGAAGTGGATCTTCGGGTTCGCCGGATTATCGAACTGTCCCAGTATGTAGCCGCCCGGCGTGTTGTTCTTGATCTCCTCCGCCTTCGCGATCGCCCCCTTCATTCCTTTCGGTCCGGGTGTCAGCACAATCTCCGCTCCCAACGCCTTAAGCAGGACGCGCCGTTCCAGAGACATGGTCTCCGGCATCGTGAGGATGAGCTTGTAACCCTTCACCGCCGCAACGAACGCCAGTGCGATTCCGGTATTCCCACTCGTGGGCTCGATCAGCGTTGTCTTGCCCGGCTGAATCGTTCCGGCCTTCTCCGCTTCGTTGATCATGCTCACGCCGATTCGGTCTTTCACGCTGGCCAGAGGATTGAAGCTCTCCAGCTTCGCCAGCACCGTCGCCTTGCTGCCCGCCGTTACCTTGTTCAGTTGCACCAGCGGCGTGTTGCCAATCAACTCCGTAACGTCTTTCGCTACCTTCATCTGTGTCTCCTTAGCTGGGATAAGCAAAAAGCCCACGAGCATCGTTGTCGTGGGCCGTGAGGAATCTGTTTCTGGAAAATTGCGTTAACGCTTGAATTCCTCGCACGAGCCCACGTCCCTACAGGCGCAGGGACAACAACAGCACAGGCTGCAAGTCGCAAGGTTCATAACTTTCGTAAGAATAGCACTTTGGCCGGAAGCCGCAAAGCTCTAAGCCGAATGCCAGTTCTACGCTAACCGATAGTCCATCTGCGCCAGAGCCATCGCAGGATCGCATCCCGCTTCTTGCTTTGGACTGCACAAGCAAGAATCAGAACGACAATCGTAAGCACGAAAAGGCACAGGATAGCTGACACAAAGAGGCTATCGAGCGCGTCCATGTACCTGATTATTACTCTCGTCTACCTGAAATCCTACGAAAACCGGCTCGGGGCTTAGGTCAATCCCAAAATGGGCTTTCACCGCGTTCTGGATCCCGTCCTTTAGATTCACGATCTCCGCAGCGGTCGCACCCCCGCGATTAACAATCGCCAATGAATGTCTTCGCGAGATGCCGACCCGCCCTCGTGTCGTCCCCTTCGGAAATCCCGACTGCTCCACCAGCCACGCCGCGGGAACCTTGACCTTCCCGTCGTCAGCAGGGAAGGACGGAACCTTCAATCCGCGCTTCTCCGCAATCCCCTCAATCTCAGCGAACTTAGCCTGATCGACCACCGGGTTCTTGAAGAACGATCCCGCGCTCCGGCAGTCTTCATCGCCTTCCACGATCAGCATCGCCTTCGAGTGCCGGATCTCGCGTACCGCTTTCCGCACCTCTTGCAACGAAGGCTCGCCGCTCTGTGAAGCGAAATAGTTCTTCAGATCGCGATACTCGATCTTCGGCCGCCCATTCTGCTCCAGCGCAAACCGCACCCCCAGGATGATGTACCGACCACGCGCAATGGTGTTGAAGATGCTCGTCCGGTACGCGAACCCGCACGCCTCGGGCGAGAACTCGTTCACCTCGCCCGTTTCGAGATCGAGCGCGTACACATTCGTAATCGTGTCGGCGACCTCCTGCCCGTACGCTCCGACGTTCTGCACCGGCGTCGCTCCGACTGTCCCGGGGATACCGCTCAGGCACTCAACGCCGCTGCACCCACGCTCGACCGCGTGCGCCACGAACGAGTCCCAATCCTCGCCCGCGCCGCACTGGAAGAGGCGTTCGCCCCCCGCGTCGCTCTCGTCTATCCCCTTGATGGCGATCTTCAGTACGACCCCCGGAAAGCCCACATCCGCCACCACCAGGTTGCTTCCGGCGCCGAGCACAAAGAGAGGGAGATGACGTCGTCTAGAAAAATCAATGGCCTCGCGCACGTCCGCTTCCGTGCAAGCCTCGGCAAAGAAGCGCGCCAGTCCTCCTACGCCCAATGTCGTAAAAGGCGCCAAAGGAACGTCGGTTTTGACGAGTAATTTCATCGGATTACCGGCAGCTTACCGGTGTGTATAACTGTCGTAATTTTCCACAACAAAAACGGTTTTGCGGATATCCGGAATTCGTGTATTAATATCCGCACCGGTCAGTTTAGCGTACTTCAAAAAGTAGGTACCGTCGCCGGGAAGCGGCGGGGTGGGAGGAATCGGCCAATATGTATCCAGAAATCATGATCGTCCCGATGCGCGAGGAATTGACCCGCCTTGGGGTGGAAGAGTTGCGCACGCCAAGCGACGTCGATCAGTTCGTGAAGCGGGATGGAGTCAGCATGCTGGTAGTCAACTCCGTCTGCGGATGCGCTGCCGGGCGCATGCGTCCAGCCGTCCGCATGGCGCTGGAAAACATTGCTAAACCCGAGAACGTGGGCACCGTCTTCGCCGGCCAGGACCGCGACGCCACCGAGCAGGCGCGCTCCTACTTCGAGGGCTATCCGCCGTCGTCCCCGTCCATCGCCATCCTGCGTGACGGAGAAGTCGTCCACATGATGCATCGTAGCGACATCGAGCATCGCGACGCCCACGACATCGCCGGAGAACTCACCCGCATCTTCAACCGAGTCTGCGGCAGCCCGGTAACCAACTAAGCAATGTGGCACGGACATTCCTGCCCGTCCCTTTGAGTTCGAAGAAAAAAGCCCGGAATCTCCGGGCTTTTGCTTTTAGGACGATGAATCACGAGCCACCGTCTGCGGGCTCAATTCTTTCCCAACGACCAACAACCAACGACGTGGCTTTGTTTCTTCTAACCCCTAACCACCAAGTCCAATCCCCTATCCCCGATCCGCTATCCCCTTTTCCTCGGCCACCTCGCCTCCACCACTGTCCCCATTCCCCCACGCGGACGAAACTTGCCCTGCACCACGCACCACTTCGGCCTGCAGGCCCGCACCACGTCTTCCAGAATTCTATTGACCGCGTTCTCCTGGAAGATTCCGATCTCTCGATACGCGATCATGTACTCCTTCAGCGACTTCATCTCCAGGCACAACTTGTCCGGCATGTAGGTGATGTAGATAACGCCGAAATCGGGCAACCCAGTCTTCGGACACACCGACGTGAACTCCGGATTATCGAGCGTGATCTCGTAAGCGGGGAACTGGTTCGGGAACGTCTCGATCTCGGGCAGCGGCACAGCGAGCCCCGATTTCGCGTGCTCTTCCGTGTAAGCAGGATTCTTCTTAGCCATTGACTCAATTCTAAACGGTTAGTCCGTTCGCTTCGATGTGCACGGATTCAGGGCGCGTGTCCCGTTCAGCGTTTTCGCGAATCCGCTGTCTGCAGTAAACTCGGCATAGGCCAACTGCCAGCGTCCGTCGTGCGAAATCCCGCAAACCAGGAGTGTCCCCTTCTGTTTCGATCCTCGTAGCGTGATTCCCGCTGAAACCCTCGCGCCCTCTCCCCATCCGCCATAGCCTGTGGATTGAAAACCAGCCACTTGCACCGGTGCGCCTAAATAGTCATTCACTTCATTCGACTGCTGCGCCCTCGCAATTGCCTGCTTCACAGCTTCGTTTCTGGCGACCTTGACGTGCAGCAACGGCACCAGCATCAGGCATAGGAGCAGCCCCGCAAAGATCATCGCCCCGAACGGGCGTAATTCGCGTCGAAACCAGCCTTTGGCGTCTTCCCGTATACGCTCATGCCTCCTGCTCCCACCGACGAAGATCGTGGCCGCCCCGACCGTGAGCACTGCAAAGACGAACGCCGCAACGATGAACGTGGCTGATATCACAAGAGGAGATTGTACGTTCGGACGCACGTCCCCCTGTGACATTCTTCACTAGCCCGATGCACATCCCGTTTGCGAGAATCAGAGATTCAGAATGCAGCCCACTCCACAGGACGAGCTGTTCATGCGCGAGGCCCTCGCGCTGGCGCGACAGGGAATTGCGCTCGCTTCTCCCAATCCCCGCGTCGGAGCTGTAATCGTTGACCCGCAGGGCAACATCGTCGGCCGCCGCTTTCACACCTACGATGGCATCAAGCACGCCGAAGTGCTCGCCATCGAAGAAGCCGGCGACCGTGCCCGTGGCGCCACCCTCTACCTGAATCTCGAACCCTGCTCCCATCAAGGCCGCACTGGCCCCTGCGCCGAAGCCGTCATCGCTGCCGGCATCGCGCGCGTCTTCGCAGCCATGGAAGATCCCAACCCAGTTGTGAAAGGGAAGGGGTTTGAGAAACTCCGCGCCGCTGGTATCTCCGTCCAGGTCGGCCTTCTGGAAGAAGAGGCGCGGGATCTTAACGAAGCGTTTGCGAATTTCGCCCGCACCAGGATGCCGCTGGTCACGCTCAAAGCAGGCATGACGCTCGACGGCAAAATCGCTCCCCCGCCTGGCGATCCGATCACTCCCATCCCAGGCTTGGGTACAGGCAATTGGATCACCAGCGAAGAAGCGCGCGCCCATGTGCATCACCTCCGGCACGAGATGGACGCCATCCTGGTCGGTGTCGGCACCGTCATCGCCGACGATCCTCTGCTCACCGACCGCACCGGCCTTCCACGCCGTCGTCGCCTGCTGCGCGTGATCCTTGATTCACGCCTGCGTCTCCCACTTGACTCGCGCCTGGCGGAGACGGTCAACGAAGACCTTGTCGTCTTCTGCTCCTTTGCGGAAGAGAAGCGCAAATCCGAACTCGAGCACCGCGGCATTCGCGTCTGCCAGGTCGTCGCGGCGAAAGAGGCCGGCCATCCCGATCTCGAACACGTGTTGGGCAGGCTCGGCGAGATGGACATCACCAGCCTGCTGATCGAAGGCGGCGCCAACGTCAATTGCGTTGCCCTGCAGAATGGCCTCGTGGACAAGCTTTTCCTGTATTATGCGCCGACGATTCTTGGCGGCCGCGACTCGGTTCCGCTCGCCACCGGGCGCGGCTTCCGCAACGTCAGCGAAGCCCCACGCGCGAGGAACCTCCGCCTCCATCGCTTCGGTGAAGATTTCGCCGTCGAAGGCTATTTGAAAGATCCGTATGCGTAGCGATGCAGCGCCGACGCCCTCGTCCGCGGCTGCAGCGGACCAGCGGTTTTATGATGAGCGTACCTCTGGTGTTCAAGGTTGCGAAGAATTCAGCCGCAGGGCGGCGAAACGACGTTTAGCCCAGCGCGTAAGCGCTGGGTGGCATGCAAGCTAGATCACTCAAGCCCCGTAGGGGCGACACAATCTCGCACGTAGGAGATCGCCATTATGTTCACCGGAATCATCGAAGAAGTCGGTCAAGTCACGAAGATCGAAACCACCGGCGGCACCCGCCGCATCACCGTCGCCTCCCGCCAGCTATCGAAGGAGTTAAAGACCGGCGACTCGATCGCCGTCAGCGGCGTCTGCCTTACCGCCGTCCGCATCAACCCCGGCGAATCCTTCGGCGCCGACCTCGCCGATGAAACCTGGAACCTCACTTCGTTCTCGCGCATCCACGAGGGCGCCGAGATCAACCTCGAACTGCCCATGAAAGCCGACGGCCGCTTCGGCGGACACGTCGTCCAGGGGCACGTCGACGGCCGCGGCAAGTTCGTCGGGCTCGAGCCCATCCAGGGCGCGCAGGATTTCTGGTTGCACATCGAAGTCCCGCAAGACATGGTCCGCTACATCGTTTACAAAGGCTCAATCTGCGTCGAGGGAATCAGCCTCACAGTCGCCCGCATTCAGGGCCAGAACCTCACCATCGCTATCATTCCTCACACCACCGAGATGACCAACCTTAAGTCACTCAAACCCGGCGACCCCGTGAACCTCGAAACTGACATTATCGCTAAGTACGTCGAGCAAATGATGGGCGGCGAGCGTGTGCAGGGAGCTATCGATCTCGACCGCCTGGTGGCGCAAGGCTTCTAAGTGTTAGGTTTGTCATCGCGAGGGGCCTTCGGATGGCCGGATAATCAGATATCCGGATAAACCTATCCCATCCCCGAAACTTTTTCCGCCCGCACCGTGTACAGCACCCTCACTTCTCCCGGCTGCGCGAACGGATACTTGTCTTTGTCGAGATACTTCTTGGCCATCTTGTCGATGTGCGCGGAAGCGCCTTCCTGCGTGATGTCGGTGACGCGTCCACGCACTTCGACGTAGCGATACGGATTCTCCGGGTCGATGATAGTCATTGTCACCCGCGAATCGCGGCGCACGTTTTTATCCTTTTGCCGCCCGCGCGCAGAATTAAACATCAGGTTCTTGCCGTCGAAATCGAACCACACCGGCGTCACTTGCGGAGTCCCATCAGGCATCAGCGTCGCCAGCGAAGCGAACGCCTTCTTTCCAGTTAACAAGTCTTTGTATTGATCAGGAATGGCCACTGTCTCTGGCATGAAGCCTCCTTGCAAAAGCAGTTCATCGCAAACAAGTTCATCAGTTTATCAGTTCGTCCGCCTGTCAGTTTTTGGCATTGGCGTAACGGAGTACTCACATCACAGTGAAGCAAAAGAACTGAGAAGCTGATAACTGATCAGAAAACTGAAAACTGAGAACTGAGAACCAGATTCACATCGCCCGCTCTTTGAACCGTTCCAGCCCGTTCTCATCGAGAATCATGAAGTCCCGCACGATATCGATATCGCTCTTCACCATGTCTTCCGGCCTGCCGAAGAACGCGACCTTGGCTTCATGCAGAAAGACGACGCGGTCCGCGACTTTTTGCGCCAATCTCATGTCGTGCGTCACTACGAGACTTGTCAGCTTCAACTGAAACTTCAGTTTCTTGATCAGGTCCCCGAGCAACTGCGCCATCATCGGATCGACGTTCGTCGTCGGCTCGTCGTAAAGAATCGCCTCCGGCTGCGCTGCCAGCGCGCGCGCAATTGCCACCGACCGCTTCATGCCCGTCGACAAATCCGACGGCACCAGGTCGCGCATCGCCTTCACGCCCACCATCTCCAGCAACCCGTCCACGATCTGGTAAATCTGTTCTTCATCGAGATCGCCGCGCTCGCGCAGCGGAAACGCCACGTTCTCGCCGACCGAAAGCGAATCGAAGAGCGCCCCGTTCTGGAACACCATCGTTACCTTCTTGCGGATGCGCTGCAGGTCGGGTTCGGCGAAGTCTGTGATGTCTTCGCCGGCCACGATCACCCGTCCCGAATCCGGCTTCAGAAATCCCATGATGTTGTGCAGAGACACCGACTTCCCCACGCCGCTGCGCCCCAGGATCGCCAACGTCTCGCCGGGATACACGTCGAAGCTGACGTGATCCAACACCACGTGCGACCCGAAGGCCTTGCTGACGTCCTTGAATTCGATGTAGGGAACTCTTGGTTGCCCGTTGCCGCTCATCCCTGTTTCACCCCGAACCGCTGCTGCATGCGCTGCCAATCTTCCGGCGTGTTCACATTATCGAAGATATCGGGTGCAAAGCCCAAGGCTTTCAGTTTGTCTTCTTCGACGACCTGAACGTCAATGTCCTGGTACAGCGGTTCAATCTTGTTCCTGCCTTCCTTCAGCGCGCGTTCCGCAACTTCGGCAAATCCTTGCCGATAAATCGCGCAAAGTGGTTGCGTAAATCCATTCGCTCGCGGCACTGTCGCCAGCGCGCCATCGCCCGCCGCCGCCTTAAACAGGTGTGTCAACAACTGCGGCGTCACCGCCGGACAATCCACCGCCAGCACCAGGTTCAGTTCACGGCGGGAACCCGAAGTAAGCGCCGCGTGAATCCCCGCCAGCGGACCCTGTCCCGAGAACTTGTCTTCGATCACCCACCCGTACGGTCGCAGCAGTTCTTTGCTTCCCACCAGCGCCACCGTTTCGCAGACTTGTTTCGCCGTCGCGATCGCGCGCTCGAGCAGTGTTGTTGCGCCGAGTCGCAAGAATGCCTTGTCCGTTCCCATCCGCGAACTGCGCCCGCCGGCAAGAATGAAGGCTGTGGTGTCGAGCAGCAATCAACCGCATCATAGCTGGTGAGCACCTCGCAACGAAAGTTAAGCTGTTGTGGATGCGGGATGCTGTTGTGGGAACGGGCGCCCTCGCCCGTTCAAGCCGGGGCGCAGCTCCGCAGTACTCTCTGGCTTGTCCGCTTAGTCCGCGAAGCGACGACATTCCATAGCCCGGGTCGTTAGACCCGGGTGAAAATCAGACCCAACTCACCCAGTCCCGTCAGGGACGACATTCACCACGCCGTCAGTTGTACCGCCCACCTTCACTTCGTTAGACTCGAATCGTCCTCATGCGCCGCTTCCTCAAATGGCTCCTCTTCTTCATCGTCATTATTGTCGTTCTCTATTACGGCTATTCCGAGTACCGCTCCTTCCGCATGCCCGGAAGAAGCTATACCGCGACCATGGAACCGCTCGATAATTTCCAGTCACGCCTGCGCGACCACCTCCACGAGCACGTCAACGTCCTCGCCGGAAACATCGGCGAACGCAATCTCACGCATTACGACAAGCTCGAACAAGCCGCTCTCTACATTCGCCGTTACCTCGAAGTCACTCAGGGATACAAAGTAGAGGAATTCGACTACACGGTTCAGGGCAAGACCTGCCGCAATCTCTACGCAATTCTCGAAGGCACGGACAAGTCAAAGGGAACCGTAATTCTCGGAGCGCACTACGACTCCGTCACCCTCTCTCCCGGCGCCAACGACAACGGCTCCGGCGTCGCCGCGGTCCTCGAACTTGCCCGCATCATGAAAAACGAAGCCCCCGCGAAGCCCATCATGTTCGCTTTTTTCCCGAACGAAGAGCCGCCCTACTTCCAGACCGACAACATGGGCAGCCTCCGCCTCGCTCGCGAGCTCAAGAACCAGAACCTCCAAATCTCCGCCATGCTCTCCATCGAAACCATCGGCTACTACTCCGACCAGCCCAACAGCCAGAAGTATCCCCGTGGCCTAGCCTCGTTCTACCCCAGGACCGGCAACTTCATTGGTTTTGTCAGTGACCTGCACTCTCGCGAACTCCTTAAGAACGCTCTCGGCGAATTCCGCGCCAGCACCCATTTCCCATCCGAAGGTGCCTCGATGCCCTCGTGGATCGAGGGCATCGGCTTCTCCGACCACTGGTCGTTCTGGCATATCGGCGCTCCCGCCATCATGGTCACCGATACCGCGCCGTTTCGCTACCCGTACTACCACACCGCCAACGACACTCCCGACAAGCTCGACTACGACAAGGTGGCGCGCGTCGTCGTCGGCCTGAAGCACGTAGCCATGAAACTGGCGGAATAGCGCGAACTCAGGTTTAATCCGTAGCCAGTTAGCCACTCTCCGCGTGATAAAATCGCGCTCTCTTCAACCACGAACCGTAATCTCCGATGCCTTGGGCCAATGGTGAAATGAGCCTCCGACGCCGCCTGCTTTACGCGCTGCTGACGCTGCTTTCCGTAGTCGCCGTCGCCGTTGCCGGCTACCGCCTCCTCGGCGGCGAACATGTCGGCTTCCTGCAGGCGCTTTACATGGCGGTCATTACCCTGGCGGGCGTCGGCTACGGCGAGATCGTCGACACCAGTCACAACCCCGCGCTGCGCGTGTTCAACATGTTCGTCGTGTTGATCGGGGTGACCCTCACCGTTTACGTGTTCTCGGTGGTTACCGCGTTTCTCGTTGAAGGCGAGATCCGCAACATCTTTTGGAGACGCCGGATGGAACGTCGTATCAGCGAACTCAAGCAACACTACATCGTCTGCGGACTCGGCGACACCGGCCGCCACTGCATCGACGAACTGGCCAAGACCAACACACCCTTTGTCGCCGTCGACAATCACCCCGACAACGTCAAGCGCTTCCAGGAGATCGCCCGCCAGGACGACCTGCTCTACGTCATCGGCGACGCCAGCGAAGCCTCCGTCCTCGACGAAGCCGGCATCGGTCAAGCCAAGGGCCTAATCGCCGCGCTCCCCGGCGACAAAGACAACCTGGTCGTCACCGTCATGGCGCACCAGCAGAATCCGTCTCTGCGCATCGTGGCCCGCTGCACCGACCTCCGTTTTGCCGAGCGCCTGATGAAAGCCGGAGCCAACGCCACCGTCTCTCCGAACCACATCGGCGGCCTGCGCATGGCCAGCGAAGCGGTCCGGCCGCACGTCGTCAGCTTCCTCGACCAGATGTTGAAGGAAAAAGGGCATACTGTTCGAGTAGAAGAGGTTATCGTGCCCGAAGGCGGAGCCTGGGCTGGCCTCAGCATGAACGACCTCGACCTTCGCCACCGCTTCCACCTGCTGCCCATGGCAGTCAAATGCCGCGCCACCGATCTTGAGCCGAAGTTCTTATTCGACCCCTCCGACAACTACCACCTTTGTCCCGGCGACGTGATCGTGGTTATGGGCGACGTAGAGGATGTCGCCAAAGCCCGCGATGCCGCCGCCCACAAACGCATCAGCAGCCTCACCGCCAAGGTCTAGAAAGGTTCTTGGGTGCTCCATCCTCGCCCGCTTTTGGCGAGGGTGGGATAGCTAAGACGGCTCGAACATTTAATGTGAACTCTCCTTTCCCCTGCGCTCTCTGCGTTTCCCGCAATCAGTTCCCATCCCCACTAAACGTCACCGAGACCAACACGAGTTTGAGCCGAGTGGTCCGGCTAAGGTAATTTCCGATCCCTCCGCAAACGTTGGTAACGTTTGGGACGTTCGTAACATCGACGCTAACCATGAGTGCCCGTAACATCAGATTCCGTACGGGGTACCCAATGCGCCACAGAACGTTACCATTGTCACTTAGGCTCCTGCTGGTCGTCGTCGCTGTGCCGGCGCTGGCTTTCGGCGGAACGAAAGCGTCAATCAAGCAAGCCGCCCAAGCGGCGGTTTGCCCGGCTCTTCCGGTCTTTGCCAACACGCTCTACAACTCCTTTGACGAGAACGCAGCCACCAGCTACCGCGCCGGTGTCGCAACTCTGCTGATCCAGGAAGACTTCTCCACCCTCGATTGCCTGGCTGACAATGCGCGTACGACCAAGGCGCAATTCTCCAGCGGCATGTGGAAGATTCACGTGCTCTATGCCGGTTTGGCGCAGCCCAAGCAGCATCCGACTGAGCAGGACTGGACCGTGTACCTTGAATCTCTGGGTCGCTGGACAGCCGAGAACCCAGGCTCCATCACCGCGCGCATTGCCTTCGCGCACGCGTACCTCGATTATGCGTGGGAGGGCAACCCGACCACAGTGAGCCCGCGTGCATGGAAGCAATTTGCAGAGCGGGTCGGAAAGGCCGAGGAGATTGCAGACCAGGCCTCCAAGCTTCCCGCGAAGGACCCGGAATTGTTCGTCGTGCAGATGCAAATCGCGCAGGACCGGGGCCTTGATCGTCCCGCGATGACAGACCTGCTCAAGCGTGCGGTCGCGTTCGAACCAGGTTATCAGTATTACTACGGCATCTACGCCACTTATCTACTGCCCAAGTGGCAAGGCCAAGAGGGCGACACACAGAAGTTCGCCGCCCAGGCTGCCGACAAGATCGGCGGCAAGGCC
>Ga0335069_10001696_pt1 | contig 35266 bp, 30 predicted proteins | sample Lox_Sample_11_FD_206714 | JGI IMG/M metagenome (GOLD analysis project Ga0335069, IMG submission 206714) | Soil microbial communities from Loxahatchee National Wildlife Refuge, Florida, United States - Lox_Sample_1.1 | ecosystem: Environmental > Terrestrial > Soil > Wetlands | place: USA... | reverse complement strand
ATTGGAACTATTGGGGTCTCCCTGTCCACGATGGGAGCGCATCGCGGTTCTGCCAAATGCGAGGTTTTGCGATGTGGGCACTTTCGTTTGCCCTGTAACCAAAAACAGAATCCCAGCCATATATACTTGCGGCTTCATCAGAAATGTTGCGCTATCGCGGACGGCGAGAGGTCAAGGTCCCGGCCTGGATCCGATAGTGAACCAATTCGCAAGGCGGAGGAACGGCGAGGAACAGGGTGTTGTTGCGATTTGAGGTTCTGAAAGCTGTCACCTTGCGGGACCACACCTCTCGAAGATACATGAAGTCCCAAACGGCCGGCGCGTTTACCTCCAGTGGCTTACCAACCCAGCGAACAATAGCCAATGTGCCTCGACGACATGGTGAAGGGCTGGGCCGAAATTGCATCCGTTCTAGGTTGTAGCGTGCGTACGGCTCAACGTTGGGCAAAAGCGGGACGGTTGCGCGTCTACGAGCTTCCGGGAACACGGCCGCGTGTGTACGCCTACCGGGCTGAAATCACGACATGGAGAGAGCGGAACAGCACCCTGTGGCGAGCGGAGCGGGCGGGGCCGAGTTTCACGCGCCAGGAACCCACGCCATCCGCCATGCCAGGGGAGCATCTCTGGGGTTGGAAGGCGATTGGCCGTTTCATGGGCATGAGTGTGCGCAGCGTGCAGCGCTGGGAAGGCGCTGCGAAGCTTCCCATCCGCCGGCTCAAGACCGGAAACCGGGCGCTGCCTTACGCAGTACGGAATGAACTTTCAGCCTGGGTCACGGAAAGGACCGTCAGTCCGCGAGCAGCTTCCGAACTCGATCTTTCCCTCCAAGGAATCCCCCCCTTTTTGCAAAGCTTCCTGGATGCGTCGACGGCGCACATGGCGGTCCTCGACGTAACGGGGACCATTATTGCTGTGAATGCGGCTTGGCGAGCTTTCGGCCGGGGGAACGGCCTTCGGTCGCCCAACTTTGGCATCGGGATGAACTACTTTGAGATCTGCGGCGCCGTGACCGGCAAGGATACCGCAATGGCAGGCTTGGTCGCGCGCGGTCTGGTCGAACTGCTGGCGGGTAAGCGTAAGGACTTCAAAGTCCGGTACCGTTGCGACAGTGCCACCGAAAGGCGGGACTTTCTGCTGCACGCGACTCGCTTCGGCGGCCTGGCATCGCCGCTCTTGGTGCTGGCGCACTCCGACATTACCAGCGTGCTCTGAACGGCCGTTCAGTCCTTGTCAAGGACTTCCGAACACGTTGGTGAGATGGATCGCTACAGAAGAGACGCCGGCCACAAAACCGGTAGTCGCGCTACCCGCCCGTCGTGCGGGTGGCCGGAGCGCGCCGTGCACTTGACAGCGCGACCAAGGGAAACTAGATCGTTCCGCCTGCTGCCCGACCCACGAAAATTCGGATTACCTTAGGTGCGGCGCACCACAACCGCGCGCCGCTCGAAAAACCGCAGGGCCGGACCACGGGCCCGGCGCTACGGTTTCTACTGCCACTCCCGGATCGCATCCATTCCGGCAAATACTGGGGCCTACATCCCAGCCGTTTTGCCGGGACGTGAGTGATTCCGGAGCGGATTTTGTAGGGGCACCCCTCGGGGTGCCCTCGGGCAGGGCGAGCCCCGCCCCCGACAAATCGACGCCCGCGACGGTGTGCCGCAGGCGGTAAGTGGCATTTTTTCAGCAACATCGTAGGGTGCGGCGCGTAAGTTGCTTATTTTTCATCAACATCGTAGCTATTGCCAACATGTCGCTTTTTAAGTCTTTTCTTTTCATCAACATCGTAGGAGTTGCCGAATGTTTTTTTCGCGGCCACGAGGGTCTCCAGAAAATATCCCTTGTTCTTTCAATAGCTTGCCGCTCAGTAATCTTGCCCGAAATGGTTGTAAGTGCCCGCGTTTCATAAACATCGTAGGGAAGCGGCAAGCGGGGCCTGAGCGTCTGGCCCGCCGCGCTCCGGTGAAACGCTCCCAGCGTATATCATTATGGTAAATATGTCAAGACTAATAATGTGTACCTTAGAGGCACGATCCTGGCGCCCCTTTCCGCGCTTCGGGATTCTGTGTTTCGTCGGGAATTTGAGCCCGGACCCGCGTGCTCGCTTACTGAGGATTGCAGAATGGAGTGACACCGATGTTGGTAGCGCGGGCGTCTCGCCCGCCATGGCGTGGGCACCCTTCCCGCGCCCTGACTGGGGCGGGACGCCCCAGCAACAGCGGCCGGGACGGCTGATTGGATAACGGCATCGGCTCCGGTCCGGTAGACTTGGAAGTGCAGAACGACCAAGGCGAGCCAGGAAAGGAGCCGAAGCCATGCAGCATTTTATCGGATGTGCGCTACGAGGCGACCGGCACTTGCCAGGGCAATGGCATTCGCCCCAGGGCGAGCGGCGCTCGCCCTTACAGCGTTGCCGCAGTGCGGCGGGCGGCACCTGGGGCCAACCGGCCTTTGCGTAGGGGCAGACTCGCGCGTCTGCCCCCCCTCGCGCCCATGTAGTGCCAGACAGCACTGGGGGAAGGCGCTGCTCGCCTCGTCCCACCTCCTCTGCTCGCAACGGGGCGAGGGACCGAGACTGATTTTCGGCCGCCCTGCGGTGGCACACGCCCCCGTTAGCGGCTATCGGTCAACTCGGCGAGATGGATGAGGAGAGTCCGCGAAGAAGCTGACGTAACCACATGGGTAAGGAGGCAGGCCACGCTGAATGTGACATTCGAGATTCCGAATTCAAGAGCCACGAGACGGCATCTTGAGTTAACTAATCCGACAATGTTCTGTTGCCCTTCCGGTCGGGATCAGATCCGCCGAACACAATGGAGAATCTTCTCTTCGCCGGAAATTTCGTTACGGTCCGGCCTGCCCTGAGGTCCGCACAATCCCGCCAAGCTATTCATTATACATGGCTTATCCGGCTCTCCGTCTGGCACTTCACGTGCCTTTCTGATTGTGGTTTGGTCACCCGACAGGGGGAGAACGGGGAGGGGCTTATGAACACCGGAGAACAGAGGAACGCGGATCTGCGAGGTGAAAGTCCGACGCCGCCCGAAGAGACAGGCGGGGAGATCTACATGGAGCGGTCGCACTCGAATTCGAGTTTGATGGCCGGGGCGGTGGTGCTGGCGGTGGTCGCCGTCTGCGGGGCCACTTACGGCTGGTTTCAGCATCGCGCTGCCCAGCAGTTTGCCGCCGAACGCCAGGCCATGAGCGCCTCGCTGGATCAGGCTCGCACACAGGCGGATACCTTGTCTGCTCGCCTCACGACAGTCCAAGCTGAGGCTGAGGCCGCTCGCGCAGCCGCGGAGGGAGCCAAGATGCAAGCGGTGCCCGCGGCAGCGGAAGGCGCTCCGCACCATGCCGTGCGCCGCGCCGCGGTTCACCGCCAGCCGGTCGACGATCCCCGCTGGAAGCAGGTCCAGCAACAATTAGGGGATCAGCAGAATGAACTGGCGGAACACCGGCAAAAGCTCGCCGAAACGCAGGCCAACCTCGATCAGGCCAAGGCTGATCTGGAAGGGAAGCTCCAGTCAGCGCAGACGGAACTGGGCGGTGGCATCGCCCGCAACCACGACGAGCTGGTGGCGCTCCAGAAAAAGGGCGAGCGCAATTACTACGAGTTTGACTTCAGCAAGTCCAAAGACTTCCATCACGTAGGGCCAATCAGCATCTCTCTGCGCAAGGCCAACACCAAGCACGACTACTGCGACTTGGAAATGCTGGTGAACGATCAATCGCTTTCCCGGAAGCACATTAATCTTTACGAAGCCGTCACGCTTTACCCGGAGGGCTACCCACTGCCGCTCGAAGTGGTCATCAATCACATCGCGAAGGATTCGATCCACGGTTACGTGAGCGAGCCGAAGTATCGCCCCGCTCAGCAGCAGGCAGCAGGAACGGAGACTGGCAAGGCCGCGAGTACTGCCGTCGCGGCAGCGGCGCCGGCGGCCGCGAACCCGCAGCTTGAGCACCGTCCGGACGACACACAAACGCATTGAGACCGGGATTGGACAGTGTCCCGGTTTGGCCTTTGTACCGGCGGTCTGTGACCGCCGGTCGGCGCTCATAGGGCGCCGCTACAGCAAACTGCGACGCTACCCGGGAATTTGCAGACCGCCCGAAGGCTGCGTGCCTTCCGGCGCCTATACCCCAGGAGGTTTGACACATGAAACGGAGGCTACTTACCTGCTTCCTTGGCTTGACGCTAGTGCCGGCTACGTTCGCTCTGGCAGCCACCGAGGCTACAGCGCCCGCGGCGAAGAGTTCGGCAAAGCCCATTGCAGCTACTAACTCACCCGCAGCGGCGCCGCAAGACCAGACACCCACCAGCGTCCGCCCCGACAGTACAACAACTGCGCAGAGGCGCTCCTATGAGCGGGAAACTCACCGCCGGCGCCACTCCGGGATTTCTAAAGGCGAGATGGTGTTTATGGGAGCCATCGCCGGGACTTCCATGGGGATCGGTGCAATTGCCGGTGGCGGTACAGGCTTGGCCATTGGCGCTATAGTGGGAGGCTGGGGAGCATACGCCGGCCATCGCCTGTGGCACTTCGTTAACCGATAGTTTGGTTTCCTCTCCTGTTGAAGGAGGGGATGGCGGGGGGGGCCGGAAACTGCGTCCCGGTCGCCCCCGTTCCGTCCAGCAGTTCCCGCCAGAGTTCCTCCAGTTGGTATCCGGGTTGCTTGCCAAGGTAACGAAAGACCTGTTTCGCTCAGTGACAAACTGTCAGACCTTGCCAGAGGAGGGCCTATGGCAACTCTAATCACACTGAGTTCGATCTGGGCGGCAATCACCGCCGTTTTCGTCGTTCTCCTCCTTTACCGTCGCAGCCTTAACAAGACCGAAGCGGACTGGATCCCGTTGACGGACGATTCGAAAGAGGATCAGGCGATCCAAGCGCAGACCGTCATCGAGATGAAGACCCAGAAGCTGACGGTGCCAATCCGCACCTTGGGGTCGCTCTCGGTGGTCATGCTGCTGGTCATCATCGGGTTCTGGCTCTACCACACCATCAACGCCGTGCCCACGATTCCTCAGTAAGGTTGGAATTGTGGATGGGTAACGGGCGTTGGGGCGGCCGCAAGCTGGGCGTTTTTGCGATGCGGCGGCGGACAGACACAACCCCGCAGCGCAGAGGTGATTCCTGTGCGTTCTGCCGCACGGGGGAGAGCAAGGGGCACATGGGTCTGCCCCTACTGTATCGGCGCACCGGCGTAAGGGCGCACCCACGTCTGCGCCCGGTCCTTGCGGGAGAGCGCGGACCGCGGCCGTGCTTGGTCACGCGAGGCTGAGCAGCGTGCGGCGGACGAGCGTGCGTGTGAGGCTCACCTTGTAGTTGTTGTCGGCGAGCGGCACGCTATCTTTGACTACCAGTTCCGCGACTTGGCCCGCCAGAGACTCACTGAGCGCTGTTCCGGTCAGTGCCTTCTCCGCTTCGGCAGCACGCCAGGGAATGGGCGCGACGCCGGAAAGCGCCAGCCGCGCGTGGGCCATTTTTCCGGCCTCGAACCCGAGGACGGCCGCGACCCCCACCAGCGAGAAATCAAACGAAGGCTTCTCCTTGAACTTAACGTAAGTGCTGCGCGTGCCCGGCGGCGGCGCGGGCAGGCGAATTTCTGCCAGGATTTCGCCTGGTTCGAGAGTGAGACCCATCGACAGGTTCTGGCTCGGCAGGCAGTACAAGGACTCGAGCGGGATGGTGCGCTCGCCCTTGGCTGCGACCAGCCGCACCGTCGCGTTAAACGCGATAAGCGCGGGCGCCACGTCCGAGGGATGGGCAAAGTAGCACGGCCCCCCTCCCAGAATTCCGTGATAACGGCTCTCGCCAACTTCGCTAAAGCAGGTTGTCCCTTTCTTCTGCAGACAGACGTAATCGCGGTGCCGGAAGTACCAGCAGCGGGGACGCTGGCAGAGGTTCCCACCGACGGTGCCCGTGTTGCGGATCTGCACCGAGCCCACCACCTCTGCGGCCTCAGCGACCGCGCGATACTTCTCCCGCACTGCTGGGTTCTCAGCGATATCGGTCAGCGTCACGAGTGGCCCGATGCTCAGTCCTTCCGAAGTCTCCTGGATCGACGCGAGCCCGGGAATGGATTTCAAGTTCACCACGCGTTCGGGCGTGTCGATGCGCTTCTTGAGGCGCCCCAGCAGGTCCATGCCGCCCGCCAAGAGTTGCGCTTGCGCGGGCTCCGTGCCCAGAAGGTCCGCTGCTTCCGCAAGGCTCGTAGGGTTGTAGAAGAGGAACTGTTTCACGTCACGCCTCCTTCTGCCGAGACAGCGCATCCAGGATGCGGTCCGGCGCGAGCGGCAATTCGTAAATACGCACGCCGAGCGCATGCGCCACGGCGTTCGCGATGGCCGCGGCGGTCGGTACCGTACACGGTTCGCCGATGCCCTTGCCGCCCACGTTGTTCGCGGGGTTGATGGGCTCGACGATCAGCACTTCGATCTCGGGCAGCTCTTCCGGGCCGATCATCTTGTAGTCTTCGAGGTTGGGATTGATGACCCGGCCCTCCGGCTTATCCACGGCGCGCCGTTCCAGCAGCGCATAGCCGACACCCATCATGACGCCGCCGTGAATCTGCCCTTCAAACGTGGCGCGATTGATGACGCGCCCGGCCTCGTGCACCGCGACGACCTTCACCACGCGCACCAAGCCCGTCTCGGTATCGACCTCGACCTCAGCAAACTGCACCCCCCAAAGCGGCAGGTCACCGTAGGGAGCGACGTTGGGCAAGCGCTCGCCCAGGCCTGAAACCGGTTTACTCAATTTTGCGGCGGCTTCCTGCCAAGTCAGTGCCTTCTCGGGCTGGGAGCGCGCAAAGATCTTGCCGTCGGTTGAAATTAAGTCCTCGGGTTTGGCACCGAGGGCTGGCGCCACCTGCTTGAACAGTTCCTCGCGCGCATGGGCAGCCGCGAGGCGAATCGCCGGAGCGATCGAGAGCGCCGTCACGCTGCCGCCGCTGTCGGGAGCGATCAGCTCCAGGCGGGTGTCGCCGATGGTGACCTTCACAGCTTCCACCGCGACGCCCAGCTCTTCGGCCGTCACGATGGCAACCAACGTCCGAGTGCCCACGCCCAGATCCTGTACAGCCATGGCGGACTCCACCGTGCCGTCCGGGCTGATCGTAACGCGGCTCATCGCCGGCGGCCCCGCGCCGTTGCCCCACACCGCCGTCCCCATCCCGATGCCACGCTTGATGGGCGACGCGGACTGCGGGCCCATCTCTCTGCGCCGCGCCCATCCAATCTTCTCTGCTCCCATCCGATACATTTCGTCGAGCGCCAAAAGCGGCAGGTCGACGAAGTTCTTGCGCCGCAGTTCGAGCGGATCCATCTTCAGCTCGCGTGCCAGCTCATCCATCGCCGACTCGATGGCAAACGAACCTTGCGGATAGCCCGGCGCGCGCATCGGCATGCCGTAGCCCACATGCGTCAAGACGTCGCTGTCCTCAAGCCGCACGTTCGGACACTTGTAGACCGTCGCCATTATGCTGGTGACGGAAGCGTCGCGGCCGACGCCTGCAGTACCGTAAGCCCGGCAATGTATGGCGGTCAACGAGCCGTCTTTCTTCGCACCGACTTTAATCCACATGGTGGCGTTCGGACGGTTGCCGGCTGCCAGGCTCTCCTCGTGGCGGTCGTAGGCCAGCTTGACCGGCGCTCCCGCCCGCCGGGCCATCAGGGCCGCCAGCGCGCCGTAATTCTGCATGCCGAACTTGCTGCCAAAGCCGCCGCCCATGTGTTGAGTGATCACGCGAATGCCGGCTTTATCCATCTTGAAGGTCTTGGCCAAGTCGTCGCGAAAGCCGTTCACACCCTGGGTTGAAGCCCAGACGGTGAGTTTCGGGCCTTCCCATTGGGCGACTGCCGCGTGGGACTCGGCGCAATTGTGGAGGAGCACGGGAACGCGCAGCGTGCGTTCGATGGTGACGTCCGCTTCCTTGAAACCTTTCTCGATGTCACCCACCACCTGCGGATCAGCCGGCAGCACGTTGCTGGTTCCGCCCTTGCGCACCAGGGGAGCGTTGGGCTGGCGAGCTTCTTCGTAGTCGACCACATGGGGGAGACGCTGGTATTTCACCTCGATCAATTCCAGCGCGTCTTCGGCAATGGCTTCCGATTCCGCCGCGACGACGGCCACTTCCTCGCCCTCAAAAATCACTTCGCGATCCTGGGGATGAGAAACGGGACCGTCCGAGACGACGTCCAGAAGTGCCTCCGGCGCGTAAAAGCCTTGGCCCTTGTCGATGAGCACAACGGCCTTCACGCCTGCTAACGCCGCGGCCTTCGAAGCGTCAATGCTTTCGACGCGCGCGTGGGCGTAAGGGCTGCGCAGCACTTTGGCATAGAGCAATCCCGGCAGGTCTTCCGCAGTGTAGTCGAGGGTGTATTTCGCTTGCCCCGTGACCTTCGCCGGGCCTTCGATGCGCGGCACGCGCTTGCCAACGATCTTCAGCTTGGCGTCCAGGTCCCAAACGGGGAGTTCGTTCTCAGGAACCTCGATCTCCACAATCTGGGGGTGTTCCGCCAAGCCCACTTTGGCTTTGAGCTTCTTCTTCCGGGGCGGCTTTTCCTCAGGTGATCGAGCAGCTCTTCCAGCTCGGGCAGGTGGATACATCGTCATACCTCCTAACTGCGCTAAACCGACGTAGGGGCGAATGCCATTCGCCCCTACAGCCGGGCCGAACCTCGTTTGGCGCTAGACACGGGCCGCGGCGTTGGCGGCCTTCAGGATGTTCGGCAGCGCGCCGCACCGGCAGTAGTTCCCGGCGATGGCAGCCTTGATCTGCTGGGCGGTGGCGCGAGGGTGCTGATCCAACAACGCCTTGAGAGACATGATCATGCCGGGAGTGCAAAAGCCACACTGGAGCGCGTCGTGGTCTACAAAGGCCTTTTGCAGGCGGGTAAGGACCTTGCCCTGCGCCAGTCCTTCGATGGTCACGATCTTCTTCCCCTGTGCATCCACCGCCAGGGTCATGCAGGAACAGACGGCGCGCCCGTTGATGAGCACTGTGCACGCGCCGCATTCGCCGTGGTCGCAGACGCGCTTGGTGCCGGTCAGGCGCAAGTGGTCGCGCAAGGCCTCAACCAAGGTCCCGCGCGGCTCTAACTTCAGCACGCGCTCGCGGCCGTTTACGTTCAGCCGGACCTCGACCCTCCCAGGACCCTGAGGCTGAGCCCTCGTCGCGGCGCGCGCCGGGCCCTTTGCAAGGAGGCCCACAGCCGCCGCGCCACCTGCCATTCCCGCCGTCTTCAGGAACTTCCTTCTTGATACCTTCCCTTTACCACTCTTGATCTTGGACATGGTAGGCTCCTGGGTTCCGCCGTGCCGACACCTGCGCCAGCGGGAAGCGGACTTGCAGCGATAAAAAACTACGACAATTAGTCCTTAGCGCGAAATTTACGAAGTGTGGCCTGGCCCACCGGCGACCGAGCAAATAACTTGCCAACAGCTCACCGCGGCAGCCCCGCATCGCCCGGTCCCTGACATTAGGTGCGCGACACAGAAGTTGGGACATGAACCGTGGTGCGGGCGCCTTGCCGGCTCTTGGTGCGGTAGCGGCGCCGGCGACCGCCGTCGTTTCGGCGCTCATAGAGGGCCGCTACAGGAGCGCCCGCCACGCTTCAGCGGGCGGGATGCCCGCGTCACTTCTGAGACGGCGGCGCCAACTTCTGTGTCGCGCACCCACGGACATTAGGGCACTGGACAGGCGCGAGATAATTCCGCACAATACTTATCTGGCCTCGTGACTCCAGCACGGTGAGGCCCACCCCGGGAGGCTCGCTTTGGGAACTCCCCAGACCGCAGCAAGGGAAATGACACCCGTTCTTGAGTACGTGCAGGGCGCATTTGTGCCCCTTTCACATCTCGCTCACGATTGGGAATTCCATTCGGCACTCAGCCTGAGTCCGGCGGAAGAGCGGACGATGGTGCGCGAACCGGCCCAGGCAGTACCCAACGCCATCGCCGAGCGTCTGGGCAAGTTGCGCGTGCTGGTGGTTCCGTATATCGCTTGCCTGGAGTCAGGTGACGTGATCGCCCGCGTCAAGCCCAAGGGGGAAGCGCACACCGCCGCCTGGGTTGAATCACCCGAGCGCATCAACCTGCTTCTGGCCGCCCGGGAACTGGATCCGCACGATACCGGTTTCGAGTTTCTGGGCAGCGTCGCCGAGTTGCTGCGGCCCCGCCTTGCGGACTCCGAGCTCGGGGAATACACGCGCTTACTGGAAGAAGAGCTTCGCCACGGTGTGCCGGGAGAAATTGACGAGGAAGCCCGGAACGCGAAAAACGCTTACCTGGCAAGCCTCCGGGGCCGGCGTCACGCGGCTCAGTTCGAGCACTACCGCGACGTCTCTTTGATGGGAACGGTTGCCGAGTATATCCATGGCCTCTGGCACGACGTGCAAATTCAGGTAGGCCCCGAGCACCTTCCTGTGCAACAATTGCGGCGGCGCATGGATCTCATGACCCGGCTTTTTCCGCCGAACGAAGGCTACCAGGTGTTCGACGAGACGGTGGAGAAAACGGAATAGGCAGCCGTTGGGTGTGTGCCCATTCGGTTCGTGCCTTAGCTCTCACTCAGGGAGAGAGCAGGTAGAATAGGGGGGGCGGAAAGTTCAGTCTCAAGCTCTCTCGGTAAGTTCGCTGTCTCGAAACAACGGCGTCATTGCCTGGCGCTGCCGGCTCTTGCAACAATGGGGTTGCGCAGAAAACTAACAGTGATTTCCTGGCCGCATCCGGACTGTCTCACCGTTGCCTGTAGTCCTGCTTTCTTGAGGCGTCCCAGTTCCCTATGGAGGTTCGATCGATGAAGCTCATTCAAACGTCCTTCCTGATTCTGGCTGCAGCGTTGTTGGCAGTCAGCTTAGGTGTTGGGAAGCCTGAATTCAGCAAGAAAGAAGGCAAAGCTTGCACGTTCTGCCACCCTCCCGGCAAATTCAAGGAGCTCAACGACGCCGGCAAGTACTACAAGGATCACAATCATTCTCTGGAAGGATACAAGGCGCCGGAAAGCAAGTAAGCTGATCGAACTTCTCGCGTGCGCGGACCCGGGCGTGTAACCCCCGGGTTCACTAACCTTCGCGAAACGAAAGGACTCCGGTCTTGGCGGAACCGATACACTCCGGTAAGGCTCGTCAGTCACCAAGCGGCGGTTGGCTGGGCCAGACCGTCGTTCACTTCGTTCGCCCCGCCTTCTACCTCAGCCAGAATTGGATCAGCCGCACCGGCGTGGTGCTTGCCACCACCACCGGCATCACCCTGGTGATCGGCTTTGCTTACGCGCTGATGGGGTTTCAGCCGAACCCCTACGCCGGTATCCTGCTATTTCTGATCCTGCCCGCGATCTTCGTTTTAGGGCTGCTGCTGATTCCGCTCGGCATCTATCGGGACTATCGCGCGCAGCGCCAGAAGGGCACGCTGCCTGCCGCCTACCCCACAGTTGACTTCACGCAAGAAAGCGTGCGGAGCACGGTTCTGTTCGTGGCTGTGATGACTGCTATCAACGTGCCGATTTTTGTGATTGCCACTTACCGCGGCACGGTTTACATGGACTCCACTCAGTTCTGCGGCCAGACGTGTCACGTGGTAATGGAACCCGAATACACTGCTTACCAGCGTTCGCCGCACGCGCGCGTCGCATGCGTCGAGTGTCACATCGGGCCCGGCGCGCCCTGGTTTGTCCGCTCCAAGATTTCGGGCAGCTACCAACTGCTCGCCGTGGCGTTCAACCTTTACCCGCGTCCGATTCCCACGCCCGTGCATAACCTGCGTCCGGCCCGCGAGACTTGCGAGCAGTGCCACTGGCCGGAGCGCTTCTCGGGTGACAAGCTGCTGATCAAAACCAAGTTTGCCGACGACGAGAAGAACTCTCTCACGCGGTCGGTGCTGCTGATGCACATCGGCGGGCGCGACCTCGACCGCAAGCTCATCGGAATCCACGGGCGCCATCTGGGGCTTGTGACCTATCTGCCGGCGGATAGCAAGCGGCAGGAGATTCCCTGGATCAGTTACCGCAACCAGGACGGGTCCGTTACCGAGTTTGCCTCAACCGAGACTCCCCCCTCGGCAGATCTTCTCGCGCGGGGCGAGCGGCGAACGATGGACTGCATGGACTGCCACAACCGCCCTACGCACACGTTTGATATGCCCGAAAACGCGGTGAACCGCGAGATGGCCGCGGGCCGGATCAGTCCTGCGCTGCCCTTTATCCACAAGGTGTCGGTCGATCTTCTGAAGAAGAACTACTCCAGCCGCCTCGTGGCCGAGACCGAGCTGCCCGAAGCCTTGCGTGCCTACTATCGTCAGAACTACTTTGCGATTTACAACTCCCGGCGCACGGACATCGAGCAAGCCGCCAAGGCGCTCCTCTACATTTACGATGGCAACATTTTCCCGGCGATGAACATCACGTGGGGTTCGTATCCAAATAATCTTGGCCACAACGACTTCCCCGGCTGCTTCCGGTGCCACGACGGCAATCACAAATCGAAGAGCGGCCGGGAAGTGACGCAGGACTGCAACGCCTGCCATTCGCTGTTGGCAATGGACGAACCTGACCCCAAGATCCTGCACGAGTTGGCAGGAGGGAATTAGGAGAGGTTACGCTGTCACCTGCATTTTTGGTTTTCTAAAGGAGGAATACATGCGGTTGCTCAAAATCCTGATCGCTTTTGCCATCCTGAGCGGTTCACTCGTAACGCTTGCGACGGCAAAGCCCGAGTACGCCAAGAAAGAGGGCAAGAAGTGCACCTTCTGCCACACCAAAGCCGGCTCGAAGGAACTCAATGACGCCGGCAAGTATTACCAGGCACACAACCACTCCCTCGAAGGGTACAAGCCGGCTGAGAGCAAGTAATCACGGCGTCGCAAGCCACGCGTCGCGGAGGGACACTTGCGCCGGTGTGGCGGTGGCGGCGGGCACCAGAGAGAACTGATCGAGCCGGGGCGGATCAAGCGTGACGTTCACCGTTTCGCGCTTCCCATGCCGCTGCACGGTGAAGGGTACGGTTGCGCCCGGCGGATAAGCACGCAGGCGTGTCGAAAGGTCCTCGGTGGCCAGCGACTGATCATCGACATCGACCAGCAAGTCATCCCGGCTGAGGCCGGCCCGCTCCGCGGCACTTCCGGGATACACAACAGCAATGCGCGCGCCCTGATTATCGGTCTGGACGGCAACCCCGAGGGTTGGGGCGGCGTCAGGTGCGGCCGTCCGGCGCAGCTCAAATCCTGCCTCTCTTAAGGCGTCCGCATAGGGGAGAGAATCCGTTCCCCGCACGTAGCGCTCGAAGAAAGCCGAGAAATCAGTCCCACTCACGGCGCTCGCCGCTTCCTCAAGGTCCTTCGGCTCGTAGCCGCGTCCCGGTCCGTAGTAGCTGGCGGGGGGCGCCTCGTAGAACTTGTGGTAGAGCGTCTGGAAAACGTCGAGCAGGCTCTTCCTTCCTTCGGTCCGTCCCCGTATCTCCAGGTCCAGCAGCAGAGCGATAAGCGCGCCTTTGTTGTAGTAGGAAATCGTGGTGTTTGCGAAGTTCGTCTGCTGCATCTGCGGCGAGCGGTCGTAGAACCAGGCATGAAAGCTGGAGGACTCGGCCGACATCAGCTCGCGCCCGGGTTCCCGTTCGAGTTCGCCCATTTCGTTCGCGAGGTGCGTCAGGAACTGCTGGCGCGTCCAGATCCCCGAACGCAGAAGAAAGAGATAGCCATAGTAGGTGGTCGCGCCCTCGACAAACCAGAGCGAGCGCGAGTAGTTTTCCCGCGTGTAATCAAAAGGTCCCAACTCCACCGGGCGGAACCGTTTCACGTTCCAGGTGTGGAAGAACTCGTGGGCGGCGGTTTCCAGAGCCTCCTGCGTACCGTCTCGCACGGTCCCCTGCACGACAATCTGGGTGGAGTTGAGATGTTCCATGCCGTCACCCAGCGAAACGTCGGGGGCGAAGTGGAAAATGAAGACGTAGTGCGCGAGGTCGGGGGGTGGCATCGCTGCCATCTCCAGGTGCACGAGCTTCTTGAGTCCCTCGACCAGCCGGGCGCGATCGTGGTCTTCTCCGTAGGCGTGCACAACAACCTGGATGGTCTTGCCCTGCTCCTCAAACTGGTCGAGCGTGCACTCGGGAGAGATTTCGAGCGGCGTGTCCACCAGAACGTCGTAGTTGGGAGCGCGGAATTCACGCGCCACGGCGGACATCGAGAAGCCGCTGTAAACCTTCCACGCCGCGGGAGCTTCGACTTTCAGCGAGAGCGCGTCGGGCTTGTGTCCATCAACGTACATGAAGATCGAAGGCCCGTTGAGGCAGGCGTGCGTGCTGTCCACGTCGGAAAACGAGCCGCTCAAGTCGTGAGCAAATACGCGGTAGGTAACATCCACACTGCCGTTCGCGGCACGCGTATCCACGCGCCACGTCTGCTTGTCGAGTTTGGTCCAGGACAGGGACTGGCCCGCGGCGCCACGCGCTGAAAACTCTTGAACATTCTTAGCGAAATCGTAAATCGCGTAGCGCCCCGGCCCCCAGGCCGGCATCACAAAATCGAGACTCTCCGTACTCACCTTGCCCGCCCGAATCTCTATTTCCACCAAGCTTGTGCTCGGCCGCTTCACGCGCAAGGTATATGCCAGTTCCAACGGCGGCGAGCTCGGCTGCGCCGCAACCGGAAAATTCCCCGCCAGTCCAAAGGCTGCGACGAGGAAAAGCATGAGTCGTAGCGCGCGGCGCACCGGCAGCGCGAGTGAAAGGGTCATGGGGAGAGGGAAAGCGGGCCTTCGCGCGGATTTTCGCATCGTCACCTTGGGAGCAGAACGGCGTTACAGAGAAGCTTTTACTATACAAAGAATTCGCGCTTTGTCGAGTTCAAGTAGGGGCGAGCGGCGCTCGCCCTGGGGCGAATGCCATTCGCCCCTACGGCGTCCCGCGCCATGGTAGCCACGGCACGGACCTTGTGCCGCGGGCCTGTGTGCCAAGGGGCCGGTGAGCCGGGGGGTGGCGCATCCATCCCAGGCGTTGTTGGGATAGATGCGATTGCGAAGCGGATTTTGTAGGGGCACCCCTTGGGGTGCCCTCGGGCAGGGCAAGCCCTGCCCCTACAAAAATGCTCGTCCAGGCCTGAGCGGTGCTCGGCCGCAGGGCGGACGCCGTCCGCCCCTACATCGCCGGCTGGCGCCAACCCCGCGTCGCACGGGGTCTGCGAGCCTCGTCCGCACACCTTCACGGGCTCCGACGCACGGGGACACAAGGCGCGTCTGCTGTACGTGACCATCACAAGGGCGCACGGCCGTGCGCCCCTACGGGGTTGCCGCCATGCGGCTGGCTGCACCTTGCCGTAGGGGCAGACCCACGTCTCTGCCCAGTGGTCCCGCGTGGCGGGACAGGGCGCATCCACGCGTGCGCCCCTGCAGTCTCCACCGTCGGCGCCAATGGACTAAGGCTCGAATGGGTCGGGCCTGTTCCGGCTCTCAAGGTCTAACGGCCGGCGATGGGTTCGCAGAGGCCGATGGGGCTTCGGTGATTCCTTGCTTCCGCATCATGTCGGAGAGCTTTCGGGCACTGCGTGCGTATCCGCCGTTGGGGTCGAGGTGCAGGTAGGTATCCATCTCCGCCAGGGCCTTGCCGTAATCACCCGTCTTCAGGTACACGTTGGCGATTCTGGCGTGGAACTCGGCCGGCATTTCCGCGTGGAAGGACTGCGCGGCCAGGTAATCCTGTAAGGCCTCCGGGTATTTGCCCATTCCAAAATGAACGCCGGCAAGCTGATAGTGAAGAAGCCATGCCGTGGGTGAAAGCCGCAGACCCTGTCGAATGACGGTTTCGCTCTCGGGGAGTTTCTTCTGCACAAGATAGAGCTGTGCCAGCTCGGAAAAGGAATCCAGAAAGGTGTTGTCGCACTGGATGGCCTTCTTAAAGTTTGCCTCCGCGGCCTCCAATTTGTGCTCGGCCAAGTCCACTTGCGCCAACGCGTCTGCGGCTCGCGCGTAACAGGGGTATACGGCTAGGGCCTTTTCCAGGTGGTTACGCGCGTCCGGCAGCTTCTTGGCGAGCAGAGCATGGTCGCCTTTCTCAAATTCCTTGCGCGCACTCTTGGGCGCCGCCTCGTCCGACCTCGCTGGCAGCTCATCCGTCTTGACCCGCGCCTTGTCAGTGGGAAAGAGGAAGACCTTGACCATGTACGAATTCGCACGGAAGCTGAGGTCCAGGGACTGCTGATAAGGCTGAAACTTCTCGGCCGTTACGGTTAGAGAGTAAGTGCCGGCCACGAGCCCCTCGAACGTGAAGTTCCCGGCCGAGTCCGCCATCTGGGTCCCAACGGGCATACCTTCGCCCGTTTCCAGATGAATGGTGACGCCAAAGGGAATCACCTGCCCATCCTTGGTTCGCACTTCGCCCCGTAGCGTAACGTCGCCCTGGCTGTAGGCGGGAAGAATGCAAAGACCGGTGAGGAGCACAGCCCCGCAGACCAAGCCGGCGAGAGGGAAATGAGGGCGTGTCACCATGGCCCGTCTCCGGTGCAAAACTTGAGCGGATAGCCCTGTCCGAGAACCTCAAACTAGCACGAGCCGCGAGGCAAAGCAACGCCAAGGCATAGCCCACCTCCAGATGCGGTTCCATGCCATCTTTGCTATTTCCCAAACGCCGGAAACTGATTAGAATTGAAGTGGCTCAATTGTGTAGTTTAGCGTGTGCCGGGTTGCTGAAGACCCCTTGCAGAATGCCGGGATGCTTCGCGCAATAGCCCGGAGCCAAGTGAAGGCATTCTCCGGCTCCGCCTCAGGGTGACAGCGATCGAGTACAGCAGGCAAGCAGGGTTATGTTTCCCGGCAACCCCTTAGGGCTGCGCGCGGGCAGTGGGCAAAGAACTTTCCAAAAAGAGAAAGACCTCAGGAGGTTAACGATGAAATCGTCTGAAACCGCCACGAAGGCGGGGAACCTCGACGATCTGATGTGTGGGACAGGCATCCCTGCCGGAGGGACTCTTGAGGAGAGGGTGCAGCACGAGGACCCTGCGTTGCTCAGAACTATGGTGGAGCAGATGTTCCTCGTTCGCCATTTCGAAGAGAAAGCGGCGGAACTCTACACGCTCGGGAAGATCGGAGGATTCTGCCATCTCTACATCGGGCAGGAGGCCGTGGCGGTAGGGGCGCTATCAACCATCGGCCCTGACGACTACATCTTCACCTCCTACCGTGAGCACGGCCATGCCCTGGTGCGCGGCATGGATCCCGGCGAGGTGATGGCGGAACTCTGCGGCAAGCAAAGCGGCGTTTCCAAAGGCAAAGGCGGTTCGATGCATTTGTTCGACAAGCGGCGCGGCTTCTTTGGCGGCCACGGCATTGTGGGCGGACAGATCCCGCTTGCCACAGGTACGGCGTTTGCCTCCAAGTACTTCCAACAGCCCCGCGTCTCCCTATGCTTTTTCGGAGAAGCTGCGGTGAACATCGGTTCTTTCCATGAGTCGCTTAACCTCGCTGCCCTGTGGAAGCTCCCCGTGGTCTTCATCTGTGAGAACAACCGCTTCGGGATGGGGACGCCCATCGAGCGGGCCTCGTCGCTCTACGAGCTGTCACAGAAGGCCTGCGCCTACAACATGGCCCGCACCTGGGTGGACGGCATGGATGTCCTGGCGGTTCGGGCCACCCTGAAGGAAGCCGTGGAGCGCGCCCGCCAAGCCGGCGCTCCCACGCTCATCGAGGCGCGCACCTACCGCTTCATGGGCCATTCCATGTCCGACCCCTCGCACGGCCACTATCGCACCAAGGCGGAAGTGGAAGAGCAGCGCCGGCATGATCCGATCAAGCAATACACCGCGGCGCTGCTGGCGGCGGGGATTGTCACCCAGGAGCAGCTTGACGACCTTGAGCAGAAGGCCCGCGACACGGTCGAAGAGGCCGTTGCCTTTGCGGAACGCAGCCCTGCGCCCGATCCCAAGGAACTCTACACGGACGTGTTTGCGGAGTAGGGGCCAGCGGCGCTGGCCCCGGGCCGAACGGCGTTCGGCCCTGCTTTCGCGGCCGCGCGAATATGAATTTCCCAGATTGATACGGAGCCACTAATGCCCATCCTGACGTATCGAGAAGCCCTCAACCAAGCCATGCGCGAGGAGATGCATCGCGACGATTCCATCGTGCTCATGGGCGAAGAGGTGGGTTTCTATCAAGGCGCTTACAAAGTCAGCAAAGGACTGCTGGAAGAGTTCGGGCCCATGCGCGTGCTCGACACGCCCATCACGGAACTGGGTTTCACGGGCCTCGGCGTGGGGGCGGCGATGGCGGGGGTCCGGCCCATCGTCGAGATGATGACCTTCAACTTTGCGCTGCTGGCGCTTGACCAGATCGTAAACAGCGCTGCGAAGATGCGCTACATGTCGGGCGGGCAGTTCTCCATTCCCCTGGTGGTCCGGGGACCCGGCGGCGCCGGGCATCAGCTTGCCGCGCAACACTCGCAAGCGCTGGAAGCGTGGTTCTGCCACATCCCCGGCCTGAAGGTGGTCGCCCCGGCGACGCCCGCCGACGCCAAGGGCTTGCTCAAGACCTCCGTCCGCGACAACAATCCCGTGATCTTCATCGAGTCGGAAGTCCTCTACGGAACGCGTGGCGAAGTGCCGGAGGGAGAACACCTGGTTCCCCTGGGCGTGGCCGAGATCAAGCGGCCCGGGCGCGATGTGACCGTGATTGCGCACTCGAAGATGGTGCTGGTGGCGCTCGACGCGGCCGCGGACCTTGAAAAAGAAGGCATCGACGTCGAAGTTGTAGACCCACGTACGCTGCGCCCCCTGGACGTCGAGACGCTGGTCAACTCGGTGAAGAAAACGAACCGGGCGGTGATTGTGGAGGAAGGTTGGGAATACTGCGGAGTGGGCGCACAATTTGTAGATGTGCTTCAGCGCGCGGCCTTCGATTACCTCGATGCACCCATCTTGCGCGTGACCGGGGCCGATGTCCCTATGCCTTACGCAAAGAACCTGGAGCACTTGGCGCAGCCCGATAAGCAGCGCGTGAAAGATGCCGTTTACCGCGTGCTTTACCGGCAGGGAGTTGGACCGGAAGGTCACGCATAGACGAGACCCTGTAGCGCAGGGCCCGCTCTCCGGCCCTGCGGTTGTTCAAAATTGCCGATTTTTGATTGGCGATTGCCGATTGAGAGGATGAGGACTATCCATGGCCGTTAAGGTGATGATGCCCAAAGGCAGTGACACGATGACGGAGGGGAAGGTCCTGAAGTGGCTCAAGAAAGAAGGGGACTCGATCTCCACGGGTGACACCGTCGTCGAAATTGAAACCGACAAGGTGGACATGGAAGTCGAGGCCATGGGCGGCGGCGTGCTTCGCAAGATCCTGGTCGAGGTCGGTAAGGTCGTGCCCGTGGGTGAGTTGCTGGCGGTCATCGGAAAAGCTGACGAGGACATTTCAAGCCTGGTGAAAGGCAACGGCCAGGTTTCGTCGCCCGCTACTGCGCGCCCCGCTGAGGGAAAGACTGCGACTTCCGCGCCACCGCCGGCGCCTGCTCCCGCGGTTGGGGGGACTCTGTCTGCCGCACCGCCCGAAGCTGCCGGCCGCATCCTGGCCTCGCCCCTCGCGCGCAAGATGGCGAAGGACATGGGGATCGCCCTCGCGGACATCGCCGGCAGCGGTCCTGGGGGACGCGTCATCCGCCAGGACGTCGAGCGCCGTGCCGCCATAGTTGCGCAAGCCAGCGTGGCGCAAGGCGGCGCTGCGGGACCGGCACGCATCTCTCCGTCCTTGCCGCCGCGGCCGGCGCCTCCACTCAACGGCCCTGAGTATGTCGATGAGCCACTCACGTCGATGCGCAAGACCATCGCTACGCGTCTCGTCCAAAGCAAAGCGCCCGTGCCGCACTTTTACTTGACGATTGAAGTGGATATGAAGCGCGCGCGCGAGTTGCGCGAGTCCGCCAAGCTGCTCGACGCCGAGTTGAAGCTGAGTTACAACGACATCATCCTGAAGGCTTGCGCCACCGCCTTGGCTCGCCACCGTGACGTGAACGCAGCTTTTCAAGGCGAGTCCATCCGTTACTACAATCGAGTACACCTGGGTGTCGCCGTCGCTACCGAGGGTGGCGGACTGATCACACCCGTCATTCGCAATGCCGATGCGAAAAGCCTGGCGGAGATTTCCCGCGAGGCGCGAGACCTTGCCGCACGCGCCCGAACCCGCAAACTACTTCCCGAGGAGTACGCAGGCTCTACGTTCTCCGTCTCCAACTTGGGCATGATGGGAATCGAGGAATTTTCCGCGATTATCAACCCGCCCGAAGGCGCCATCCTCGCTGTGGGTGCCGTGGCGGAAAAACCGGTCGTGGTGGACGGGCGCGTCGAGCCCGGCCTGCGCTGCCGGCTGACGCTTTCCTGCGACCACCGCGTGGTGGACGGCGCTACCGGCGCGAAATTCCTCGCCACGCTCCGCCAGATTCTCGAAAACCCCGTCTACCTGGCGTTCTAACCGCAGCCGGATTCAATGCGCTGTCCCGTTCATAGATCGCCAGCGGACTCGTTCACCACCCCCCACCCCCTCCTCAACGAGGAGGGGAGCAGTTCTCCAATTCCCCTCCTTGTAAGGAGGGGTAGCGGGTGGTTGTTCCGGTAGAGTTAGAAACCAAACTCATGCGCTGGGAGCATTCGCCTTTAGCACTGTCGGTAGAGAGCTATCTCACCGGGCGGCCGCGCGCCGGGCGCTGGGTGGAGTGGCTGGCTGGCCGCCGCTATCGGCTGGCCGTGTTTGGGGACCGCCCTCAGCCGGTCGCGGTTATTGCCTACCGCTATCGAGATCCCGACCGCGCCGAGCAACTGGCGCGCTCAATTGAACTCGACTGGGCGGAGACGCCGTCTGCCTGCCGCGAGTCCTACAAGGACATCCTGACGCAGGCGCCGGGTCTGATCGTGGTGCAATTGCGCCGCAGTAACGTCTGCGGTTGCCTCGGGCATCGGCACGTGATGGTACGGGAAGCGCCGTTCGCGGAAAGGCACGACGCTTTTGGCGATGCCACCGTCGGCGAGATGGATATCGCTTTCGATCGCGTCAAGCATTGGCTGGCTCTCCCGTTGACGGATACTGCCCTCGACACCCAGTTCGTCGCCGGTAGCCGGCAGAAGGAATTTCACGACCTTCGACTTCGCTTTCGTCTACTCAGCATCGTGCTGCACGAAACCCACCACATGGTCGCACCCCAGGCCCCGGAAGAGGAAGTGCGCGAACGCAGCCTGACGTTCTATCGCGATGCCCTTGCCCACTACGTCGAGAACGCGCGCGCCAGCCTGTCGTTCACCATAGATCGATCGTTTTCGAGATTGGGGAAAGAGTAGGAAAGAGCCCCTGCGCGGGGCGGTGCCTGCGCTCCTTTGCCGTAGGGGCAGACCCGCGCGCCTGCCCCCCCCGTCTCCCCTAACGGGAGGCGGGGCACCGGCGGCCGGCGCTTCGCCGGCCGCCATGGGCGCACAGCCGCGCGCCCCTACAGCGTCTCGGTGAAAAGCGCACTTTGTAGCGGCGGACTATGACCGCCGTCGTCGCCGGGAATCACACTTTCCGAAAGTTGACTTTGACCTTTTCGATCGGCACACCCAGCACTTCAATCTGTTTCAGGTTGCGTGTGCCCAAGCCCGCTTCTTCCGCCAGGCGCAGCGTGCTGTCGCAATTCTCAAAGGGCGCAGTTCCGCGCTCGGCCATGGGGTCGAAGCCCATCAAGGCGGTTGCGGCAGCGTCCGTCGTGACGCAATTCGTCCCCGCCAGCAGCACGCCCGGGCGCACTGTGCGCATATGCTCGACCCAAGGCCCTTCGCCGGTCGTTACAGTTTCGATGCCATCGATAATCGAGAGATGAATCGGTCGCGCCGCGGCCAAATCCACAGTAACCCGTGGAACGCGGTAGCCAGGTGAACGCGGGGAATGGGGATCGTTCTCGGGCAGCGAACTCTTTGGAGGTTGCCGCTTGCCGTTGTGCAGCATGGCCCGGGCTTCGCACTGCGTCTTGCTCGGCTCGTCCAAGCCCACACCTTCGCCGTAGATGTTGGTGGGTGGAACGCCGAAGAGGTTCTTCATCGCTCCGGTGATGCCGCTGGTGGAGTGCTCTTTGAGCTTGGCCAGCGAGATGAAGACATCGCAGTCCATGTAGGAGCGATTTACGTCATAGGCTTTGAACAATCTGCCTCCGCCCGGCACCCACAGGCGTGTGTACTGGTTCGACGGCCCGGCGAAGTTCGTGTTCTCAAATTCGACGTTGGCGCCCGCGGCCCTGAGGTCGGCAACGGGCCAACCAGCCTGACTGAGAAACTCCTCGAGAGTCCTGACCTTCGAGACGGTGGGGCTTTCGAGCAGCCGTACACGCCGCGCTCCCGCCTTTTCGAGCAACTGCACCGTAGCGCCCACAACTTCCGGATGCACCCAGAAAGTGTTTCCCGGCGGCAGGCCGTGCAAACGGTCCGTGGCGCTTCCCGTCACGTTGAGCTTGATGGCCACGGTCTTGCCCTTCACGAGCCTAGGCAGTCCGCCTAGCTGATCAAACATCCCGGCCAAGGCTGTGGCTACTCCCGGCCCGTAAGCCGGGCAGCGGGCAATGGCCACAGGCGCCGTAGGCGCAACCTTCGCCATGAGCGACGCGGGTGCAAGATACAGTCCCGCAGCCGCTATGCCCAAACCCTGGAGAAACTCTCGTCGATTCGGGGAGCTTTTCATCGCATCACCTAATGTCAATGAATTGGGAGCCCAATGGCGCATGGTAAGCTAAGGTAGCCTCACATGCAAGCGGCCGGTGATTGAACGCGCGGAGATGCTCAGGAACATTTCCGGCGTTCGGCGGACTTCCGGCCTTTGGCCTTGCCCATACGGAATGGCGATGTGATTCGTAAAGACAGGCCCGAGACGCAACCACCAGCGCGCGCGTGCACGCCGGCGGCTGCGCCCCGGAGTGGAACTCTTATTCAGGTCTTTCCATTCCGCCGCAATTGCGACGCGGCGAAGGACAGGCCGGCAAACGGCACTACACTCCCAGTACCAGCTTATCCACCCGCTCGCGCAAGTCACGCAAGTAAGCTTCGTTGCCCCCTTCGACTTCGGTCGTCGCCCAGCCCGTGTAACCGACGTCCGCGAGCGCCTTGCGAACCGCGGCCCAGTCGATATCACCATCGCCGAGATTCACGAAGTTCGCCGTGACCGGGCTCCAGCCCTTACCCATCTTGAAGTCCTTCAGGTGGACCTTGGCAATGCGTTTGCCCAGCGTGTGAATCCAGTCTTGCGGATAGCCGTAGAACACGACGTTGCCGACGTCAAAGTATGCCTTGATCCAGGGGCTTTGGAACTCATCGACATACTTCGCCATCTCGAGCGGGCTCAGCAGGAACTTGTTCCACACTTCTTCGATGCCGATAACGATCCTCAATTCCGCCGCCAGCGGAATCAGCGTGCGGATGTTCTTTTGGGAGCGCGTCCACGCATCCTTATAACTCGTCTCGGGGTTGAGAACGCCCGGCACCAGCAGCACTGCATCCGCACCCCAAAGCTTGGCGTTGTGGAGCGAAGTCTTCATGCCGTCCAGGGACTTCTTCACCACGGCGGGATCTGCCGAGGAAAGCGGATAGTCCCAGTGGGCCATGTTCATCACGGAATGAATGCGAATCTTGGCATCTTCAGCGGCCTTCTTGATCTCTTCCGCCTCTTTGGGGTCGGTGACCGTCTGGCCTTCCACGCCGTCGAAACCCACATCGCGCGCCATCTTGAAGCGGTCGGCGTAGCTTAGTTCTTTAGGGAGCATGTAAATCTGGACGGCCTTCTTGATGTGCTCCCCGGCGGGAGCCGCCGGCGCGGCACCCGCGAAGCTGGCGGCGGCCGAAACCAGCGGCGTCGCACACGCAGCGCCCACGGAGATCTTCAGAAACTCTCGTCGGGATGATGCTTCCTTCATGTTGCCCTCCTCAATCTTCGGGACTGCGGGCTGGGAACTAGGGCCGGGGCGCCAACGCCACGTCGGGCACCTAGAACCCAGCACCGGAAACCGCCTACGCGAACTTGCTGATGTCGATCTTGGGTTCAAACACTTCCTTCGACTTTTGCAGCTCTTCCCAGGTAACGAGTTTGCCCGTGTACGCCGCCGTGCGGCCCAGCATGGCGCTTAGGGCCGATTCCGCACCGAGTGCTGCCTGGTTTTGGAACTGGCCGCTGGTGATGCTGGCGACAAAGCCCTTCTGTTTTTCGGAATCCGCCTGGTCGAGCGATCCCTTGAACGTTCCCGAGGCGGAGAACTGGTCGCCTTCCTTACTACCCAAGCCCGCGTCCCACTTATTCTTGCCCACGATATTGACGCGGCTGTCGTAATGCGCCTCGGAAGCCCCGTCGGACCCGAAGAGCTGGACGTCGGCGTCAAAATTGGGACTGTCGAACTGGGTCGAGCCGAAGCTGATCTGAACGTCGTTGGGATAGGTGAAGATGACATTGAAGTTGTCGGAGCAATCGCCGGTATCGGGACGCACTTTGCGGCCACGCGTGCCGACAGCCTTCACCGGATGCCCGCCGAGCATCCAGTTGCACATGTCGATGACATGGATGTTCTGCTCGACGATGATGTCCCCGGAGAGCTTGATGTCCCATACCCAGTTGCGCAACCGTTTCTCTTCGGCGGAGGCACTGCCCCAATCCGGCCGGTCGATGTGCGGGCAGTAGTAATAGGCGAGGCCGCACGCGATCTTGCCCAGGTCGCCCGCTTGGATGCGGCGCGTCAGTTCTACCATCGGAGGCGCCACCCGAATCTGGAATCCCACCGCCAGGCTCAGTTTGCCCTGCGCTTTCTCGCCGATCTTGATGGCATGGTGGGCGCCCGGAACGTCGATAGCTACGGGCTTCTCGCAATAGACATGCTTGCCCGCGTCCACAACGGTTTCGAGGTGATGCGGGTGGAAGTAAGGCGGCGTGGTAATCAAAATAAAATCGACGGCCTTCGAAGCGGCGATTTCCTTGTAGGCATTGGGACCCTTGAAGAGTTGAGCGGAGTCGATGGCCGCCAGGCCCTTCGCCTGCTGAATCTCGTCAAAGTGTTTGTGCGCGGTTTCGAGTTGGTCGGCAAAAAGGTCGGCCAGGGCTGTCACCTGCGCTCCGGCATTCTCTACAAAGCCCGTGCCCACGGCCGTGCCGCGCCCGCCGCATCCCAGAATGCCAAAACGCACTTGGGAGTTCGCCGCCGTGCCACGCACCAGTTGCGGCTTCATGATCATGAAACTTGTCGCCGCCGCGGCGGCACCGAGGAATTCCCTGCGACCTAGCTTGCTCTTGGATTGATCGATCATTGCAAATCCTCCTTATCACCTGAACATAGAAGCGAGCCGTGCTCGCCCCAGGGTTGAACGCCGTGGGGCTTCTGGACCCCGGTTGTTTCCGTCCCGCCTTAGCGTGAATCATGAATCGTGGGGTTCACCGAAAGCGGCTTGACGTTAATGTCCTTGAAGCGGATCTTCACGCCGCCACCCGTATGGAGCTGCAAAGCGATGACGCCCGTCGTGAATTTCGGAGCCGGGTCCTGGAAGTCGATGCATTGCACGCCATTCAGACGCGTAACATAATGACGGCCCTCGACGGCGATTTCGAGGTCATTCCATTCGCGCGGCTTGATGGCTTTCTCGCCGGCCTCAGTGGGCAGTGCCACCCAACCGCGGCCGCCACTCTCGTAAATCCCGCCCGTGTGACGCGTGGGATCCACTTCTACCTGCATGCCCTCAATGTCGGGGCCGGTCTCCGGTGAGTTCCCCGTGATCGTCGAGCGCGTGAAAACGCCGCTGTTACCGTCGGTCTCGCACTTGAATTTCAAACGCAGCACGAAGTCACCGTAAGTCTTTTCGGTTGTGAGATAGCCATAATGGCCGACCGTGCTTTCACCCAGGATGGCGCCGTCTTCGACCACCCATTTTTCCTGCCCATTATTCTTCCAACCGCTCAGATCCTTACCGTTGAAAAGCGAAACCCAGCCGTTGCCGGCGGGCGCCTGAGCCCACACGGGCATGGCCAACGCTAGCCACGCGGACAACACCACGAGCACACGTTTCATTTCGGAACTCCTTCTGATCACCAGCGACCACAGAAGATTTGGCAGCTCTCTTCAATCTGAAGCCACAAAGAACGAGACGATAATAATCACAACCGGCGACGAAATCCAGTGGAACAAATGGGGTACAATTCAAACCCATCACACGTTTCCACGAGGGAGGCCGACCGCCATGTCCCGAGTTATTCCCTTATGCCTCATTTGCCTCTTGAGCACGACTCTCGCTGCTGCGGCCGAGAGTGCGACGGTAGTCGTGCGCCCCAAAGAGATTGACTCCGTGCTGGTGAACCCAGGGATGGGGATTCAAACCTTCCAGCGATACAACGGCGACGCGATCAACCCGGGGTTGGGCTGGTCGGAGGAAGGTCCAGTCGGGAAGCTCGCTCCCGCCGCCGGCGCGGTGGATTTCCCGGCTTCCAGCATCTCCTATTGCCGTTGGTTCTGGGAAACACTGGAACCGGAGCAAGGCAAAGTGCGCTGGGAGATCCTGGACGCTGCTTTGCGCGAGGCACACGCGCATCACCAGACCCTGGCGATCCGCCTGATGCCGTACGACCAGAAGCATCCACTGCCGGAGTGGTACCAGAAGTCGGGAACGCGGCGAGCGAACCAGCCTACGGATAAGGATGGCGAGATCTGGCAGCCGGACTTTGCCGACCCGCTGTATCTGAAGTATTGGGGTGCGCTCGTGGCCGCAGCCGGCGAGCGCTACGACGGTCACCCGGACTTGGACAGCGTGGATATTTCATCGGTGGGCTACTGGGGCGAAGGGTGGAGTCCGTACATGCCGGCGTTCGACGTGCAGAAGAAGCTGGTGGATATCTGGATCGAAGCCTTTAAGAGAACTCCGCTGCTGATGAACTTCGATGAAGAGAAGGCTCTTGCCTACGGCACGGAGCAGGGGGCGGGCTGGCGGCTCGACTGCTGGGGCGATATGCGCGCGACCGTCGGCGCGAACTGGTGTCACATGCTGGATTTCTACCCGCAGCAGATCGTGCGCGCGGGCATCCAGGACGTGTGGCAGCATTCGCCGGTGTCACTTGAGACCTGCTGGGTGCCGGGCGGGTGGAAAGAAAAGGGCTATGACCTCGATTACATCATCGCCCAGGCGCTGCGCTGGCACGTGTCGTCGGTAAACATCAAGTCCTCGGCGATCCCGCCGGATTGGAAGAAGGCCTTCGAGGAGTTTCAGAAGAACATGGGTTATCGCTTCATTCTGCGACGACTCGAATACCCACCGCGGGTTGAACCGGGCACGATGCAACCGCTGCACATGTGGTGGCTGAATGCGGGAGTGGCGCCGGTCTACCGGCCTTATGAACTTGCGCTGGAACTGCGTTCGGCAAGCGCCAGCGCCATCATCAAACTGCCCGTAGACGTGCGCAAATGGCTGCCGGGCGACGCAGTGTTTGACGGTACGGTCTATATCCCCGAAAACCTAAAGCCGGGGAGCTACCGCCTGCGCCTTGCCCTGCTCGACCCGCGCACGGGGCAGCCTGCCATCAAGCTGGCGAACGAGGGCTTGCAGCCTGACGGTTGGTACGATTTTGCGACGATCGAGATACGCTAACGCCGGTCGCGCAAAGCGAGGAACCCCATGAAAAAAGGAATCCTCATCGCGTTGGGCCTTGTGGCCATGTTGACAGCGGTCGTGTGGTGCGACCCGCGCGCCTATCGCGACCGTTGGGTGTATGTTTCGACGGACCTCAAAAGCGATCAGGAGCTGGCGCGAATAGAAGGGATCGCACAGACAGCGGGCGAACACGGCGTGAACGGCATGCTGCTCTCGGCGGGCTTTGACGCCATGGACCTGAAATCGCCCGACCAGCTCCACCGCCTCGCCGAGCTCAAGCAAGCCTGCGACCGGGCCCACGTGGAGATTATCCCATCAGGTTTCGGAGTGGGATATGGCGGCGGGGTGATGTCGCACGACAAGAACCTGGCCGCGGGGCAGCCCGTACGCGGGGCTCTCTTCATAGCTGGCGCACACGAGGCACGCTTCGCAGCGGACCCGCCGGTGAAAATTGAGAACGCCGGTTTTGAAGAGGCCAGCGGCAACTTACCGGCCGGCTTCAAGGCGCTGGGAGCGCGGGCCACGCTGGACACCGGGGTGGCGCACTCGGGACATGCGTCCGTGCGCTTCGAGGACTTCGGCGATCCGGAAGCTGGCGTCTACGTTGCGCAGTCGGTGCACGTGCGCCCCTATCGCTGCTACCGCCTGCGGGCGTGGGTGAAGACGGAGAACGCTGGCCCTCGCATGGCGATTCACCTTCTGGCCGTGGCGCCCGACGGCCGCGACCTTTCCTACATGGAACCGCCGCTGCCCGAAACCAGCGACTGGCGCGAGGTCACGTGGGGCTTCAGCACCTGGTACGCCGACCAGGTGGAGTTCCGCGCCGGTGTTTCTGACGGCAAGCGCGGCAAGGTCTGGATTGATGACGTGAGCATTGAGGAGGTGGGCCTCACCAACGTGCTGCGCCGCCTGGGTACGCCGGTGCAGGTTCGGAACGACAAGACGGGCGAAGTTTACCAGGAAGGGCGCGACTACGCGCCCATTCAGGACCCGCAGCTCGATTTCAGTTGGACTCACGAAGGGCCCGCGATCAAACTTGCAGCCGGGAGCCACATTCACGCGGGCGACCGCTTGCGCGTCGATTACTACCACGGCACCACGATCTATCGCGATCAGACGGCGCTTGATATGTCGGAGCCGGCCGTGTACGAAATCTGGCAGAGGCAAATCCCTCTCATCGAGAAGTACCTCGCGCCCAAGAAGTATTTTCTCAGCATGGACGAAGTGCGCGTGGGCGGCTTCTGCGAAGCCTGCCAGCGCCGCCACTTGCCGATGGCACAGATTTTGGGTGACTGCGTCGCCCGGCAACACGCGATGATCCGCGCTGCGAACCCTGAGGCGGAGGTCTACGTCTGGTCCGATATGTTCGACCCGAACCACAACGCGCAGGCTCGATACTACTTGATTGATGGCAGCTTCGAGGGAACCTGGAATTACATCCCCAAGGACATCGTCATCGCCTGCTGGTACTTCGAGAAGCGCGATCTGAGCCTGGGTTTCTTCTCGAAGCTCGGTTTCCAGACGCTCGCTGGGGCCTACTACGACGCCGACGACCTTGAAAACCCGAAAGGTTGGCTCGATTCGCTCGACCGCACACCCGGCGCAGCGGGCATCATGTATACAACCTGGGAGAACAAGTACCAGTTGCTCGGGGCGTTCGGAGATATGGTTTCGAAACGATAAGGCGTCACTCGCGGAACCGCACTCCGACTTCGTCGAGGTGCCGCAAGAGGTCGGCGGGGTCGAGATAGACGCGGTAGGCGCCGGCACGCTCAAGTTCCTCCTGCCCATAGCCGCCCGAGAGTAGACCGACTCCGAGAGCCCTACCGCGGCGGGCAGCGAGGAGATCCCATACGCTGTCGCCCACGACGACGGACTCGGTGATATCCACCCCCAGCCGTTCCGCGGCCGCCAGGAAGAGATCGGGATCAGGCTTGGCGTGGGACACCTGATCGCGCGTGACCACCGGCGCGTCCTCGGGCAGGCCGAGCACCTTCAGGGCGCGGCCGGCCGTTTCCAATCGTCCGCTGGTCGCGATGGCCCAGGGAACACGCGCCTTCGAGAGGTAGGCGAGCAACTCGCGGGCGCCGGGAAGCGGCCGGACCTGCTTGACCTGCCGAAGGTAAGCTTCCTTGTGCAAACGCTGCAACCGCGCGGCCTGTTCGGTGGCGACCCGGCGCCCGGTTTCCCGCGCCAGAGCCTGTAGAAACAAGCCCCCACTCATCCCGATGCGGCGATGGATGCGCCAGACGGAGAGCTCGATTCCGGCTGCCTCGAGCGCCTCTCGCCAGGCCAGCACGTGCTGATAGACGCTGTCGATCAGCGTGCCATCAAGGTCAAAGAGAAAGGCGGGCCCCCTTTTCTGCAATGTCGGGTGCGGCATGGTTTTCTCCTCCGCGTCGGCTACAGAAGCAGCCTAGCTTTCGGTGCCGGCAAATGCAAGGCGCAATCGCCTCCTGACAGCCCTTGCCACGGAGGCGGTCCCTGCTAAGCTTGTGAAACTGCAGAAAGGGGCGGCTACGCGATCAAACCGACCGGCTGCTGGGATGGGCAGGCACCGGGGCACCTCTCATCTTCATCTACCACCGGCGGTTCGGCGTCTGTCACACGGTTGTTGACCTCAATCCGTGTTTATGAGATTCTGCGCAGCGGTTGGAGCGGCCAAACGCAGTGGCGGTGGGGCGCAAAGGACGGCTCCGGGGACGCTAGGTAGTGTCCTAATTTCAGACGTAGCGCCGGGCTTCAGCCCGGCAAGTGCCGCCCTAAAGGGCGGTGCTAGCCTCAAATTAGGACACTACCTGGAAACTCATACCTGTTGAGTCTGCGCATCCAAAACGTTAAAATGAAAGGTCGCTATTTTACGGAGGAGGCAATTATGTCTAGTTTGCGGACGCGCAGGGTCATGGCCGTAGCGGTGATCTGTGCGGCATTTCTCACCTGCGCCCCGGTTTTTGCACAGACCGGGGGACTAACCGGCAAGTGCACAGGACAGGATGGGGCGCCACTGGCGGGCTACACGATCCTGGTGGAACGTCAGGAAATCAAGTGGAGCAGCAAAGCGAAGACCAACAAGAAGGGTGAATACACCTACATTGGTCTGGCTCCGGGGACCTATAAAGTGTCGTTGCTGGATCCCAGCGGGAAGTCAATCTACAACATCACCAATCACGTCGGGATCGGCGATCCCACGCAGGTTGACTTCGACATGGCCAAGGAGATGGCGACCGCGCAGAAGGCAGCCGAGGCCAATCCCGAATTCCAGAAGAAGCGGGCGGAAGAGGAAAAAGAGCAGAAGCAATTCACGGGGTTAAAGCAAATCTTCGATCAGGGCAGCGCGCTATCCGATCAGAAGCGCTACATCGAGGCGGCGGCAATGTTTGAGAAAGCGGTGCCCCTCGCCAAAGACAAGAACGTGCCGATTGTCTTAGCGCGCTTGGCGGAGTCTTACGGGAAGGCTGCGGGCCAGGAAACCACTCCCGAGGCTCGCAAGCAGGACCAGGAAAAGGCCTTGGATTACTACCAGAAGGCTCTTCAGATCAACGCTAACGACGCCGCCCTGCACAACAACCTGGGCAGCCTCTATGCCGACATGGGCAAAGCGGACGACGCCGGAGCCGAATTCCAGAAGGCCGCTGCGCTCGACCCGCCTCGTGCCGGAACCTATTACTACAACATGGGCGTCATCATGGTGAACAAGGGCAAGATGGACGAAGCCGCCACGGCGCTCAAGAAGTGCACGGATCTGGACGCCACGAATGCCAACGCCTGGTATTGGTATGGTATGGCGTTGCTGGGCAAAGCGGAGTTCAAGCCCGATGGTTCGATGGTCCCTGCGCCCGGTACGCTGGAAGCCTTCCAGACTTACCTGAAGCTCGACCCCAAGGGACAGTGGGCAAGCGCTGCGCAAGCCAGCATCGACCAACTGCAGGGGAAGGTTCAGACCGAGTACAAAGCTGCCAAGAAAGGCAAGAAATAGTTCCCGTTCCTGAGTAAAAGGCCCGCAGCCCGGCCCCAGCCAAGCTGCGGGTCTTTTTTCCCCGCGATGAAACGCTCCCTCGTAGTTTGTGCCTGCCTCGTCCTTTGGCGTGTCCCCCTGGCCGCTGACACGATCTATCAGACCTCTGCCCAAGGGAAACAGGTCGTGATGCAGCGCGACGCCATCGTTGTCCACGAAGACTCCTCCTTTATTGTGTACAAGCACTTCGACCTGAAGGAACGGCGAGTCACGAAGGTGCGCTTGAACAGAGGGAGCTTGCCGTACAGCGTGCAAACCGCCAGCGCTGAACAGCGTGCCCAGATCGTTGATATCTGGAAGCGTTTCGGCTTCAAGGCGAACCTTATCGACCAGGCCGGCAAAATCACGCATCTTTGCGACATGTATTTGGATTTCTACCCCCCCGGTGGCCGAGGATCGCTTCTGGAATCCGTGCCTCCCCGTGTCAGTCTCCCCTTGCAACTCGATGCTGGCGGAGCAGACGAATTTGAGTTCTTCAAAATCGCTCAAATCACAATTCAAGACAGTCACCTGAGCGTTACCTTGCGAGAAGGCAAGACCGTAGAAGGGAAGTTCCTGCCGCCTTCCGCTCAACCCATGGAAGTGCGCATCCTGGGAATCACCGATCGTTATGACCCTGCCAGCCAGGATGTCTTTGACTTCTCCATCCCTCTTCCCCAATTGAAAAGCATCACGTTCGAATAGGCGGAGACAGCGCCCGCGGCCGGCAGTTTGGCAGAATACTGGGAGTGTCCTGGCAAACCACCCGAACCCGGCTTTCTCGCCGGTTTCGGGAAGGGCGGGACTTCAGAGGCTGCGGAAAAAGTCTGCAGCGGGGTGACGTAGCGCCGGCTTCCAGCCGGCAACTCCTTTCGCTTCCCTGGGAGCCGGCAAGATGCCGGCGCGACAGGGGTCGCCGGGACGACTTTTTCCGCAGCCTCTTCAGCTCCGTTAGAACGCTCCCGTGATCCCCCCCTGGGCAGACTTAACACGTCTTTCATAAATCCCTCAATCACTCTTAACAGGCATGGGAGATATTGAGTATGGGGGGATACCATGAACTTCATACCGCCGGCTGCCCTTGTACTAGAAGCTGCGCTCCTCCTTGTCCTGTGCGGAGTTCTGGCCCACATGGTGTCGAGCCCACGAAGCGACGCGAGGATCGAGTTCCTGAATCGGCTCATGGAGACTGGCTCTGCCACCGGCGAGCCTCGGGACTCGCACGGCGCGGGAGCCGGAACCGCCGGGGCAGTCTCTGCTCCCCACCCCGGGGCGAAGATCGCCGCCCGCGCAGAAGTCTCCCGTCCCGTACCGACGGCGTGGCGCAGAATCCCGTCGGTCCTCGCTGTTGCCCTGCGCATGCGTTGTATATGACAGCGCCACGGAAACTCATGGGTAGGCGCCGGGCCGCAGCGTCCCGGATCAGCACAGAAGAGGAGCATCGCGATGCCGGACGAGCACAACGTGAGGTACGCCTGCGCTCCGCCACCCGGCCGCAATGACGAACCCGAGGTGATTTACCAGCCCGTGGAGCGAGAGCTGAAGTAGTGCGCCGCACCCCGCGCCTATTCATATGTCGAGCGCCCGTGAATTCACGAGGCGCCCGCTCAAGGAGGGGTTATGAAGGAAACCGTCGAAGCATTACTCGTGCAGGCGAAACCTGATCCTTCGGACGCGCTGCGGCTGGCTCTGGAGGAGCATTCGCTGAAGATCCGCACCGCCCACAACTGCGGGGAAGCGGCGCTGGCATTGTGGTCCGCCCAACCCCCGCACTTGGTATTCACCGAAGTGCAACTCGCCGACGGTAATTGGGCCGACATCCTGACGCTGGCGGCGAAGGCCCACGCGCCCGTCAACGTTATTGTGGTGGCGCCACTCGTGGACGTCAACTTCTACATACACGCCATCGAGCGCGGTGCCTTTGACTTTATCGTCCCGCCGCTTTCGGCGCCTGAACTCTTGCACGTTGTGCGCATTGCCGCGGAGAACGCGCTGGCTCGTCGCCGCGGCAATGCCGGTGCTTTGGCGTCACGGCTCGGGATGGTGCCCGAGTTCGCCGCTCACGAAAGGGAACTCGCCGTCGCCGGGGCGGAAGACTGACCGGATCACCCTGCTGCGTTCCAGCTGACGATCAAACCTGTGCGGGTCCGTGTCCTTGTGGCGCCGTCTTCAGCCCGGCGTGCCGCCCTGAAGGGCGGCGCCACCTCAATAAACCTGCTATGAGACACCTTACACCAGCTTAGCGTTCAGACTGATTTCAACTCCGGCCAGCGCCCTGGAAACTGGGCAGCCTTTCTTCGCTTCGTCCGCAAATCGCGTGAAGGCTGCCGCGTCGATGCCCGGAATCTGGGCTTCGGTCGTAAGTTCAATGCGGGTAATTCCAAAGCCCGCTCCGACCTTCTCCAGATGCACGCGGGCGGTCGTGTGGATGCGCGTAGGGGTAAATCCGCCCTGCCCCAATCCGGCTGAAAGCGCCATCGAGAAACATCCGGCGTGCGCCGCTCCGAGCAGTTCTTCCGGATTCGTGCCCGTACCGCTTTCAAACCGGGACGCAAATGAGTACGGCCCCTCATAAGCGCCACTCCCCAGTTTCATTGTCCCCTTGCCCTCGCGAAGATTCCCTTTCCATTCCGCTTCTGCAGTACGTCCTGGCATGTAGATTCGCTCCTTCTCAGAGATGTTCAGAGTTTGGTCTCACTTAGGAGAAGCCTCGACCCGTGCAGTCTGATCCGCACTGCGGCTCCCCAAATCAACATCGTTGGATTCTACCCTGACCGTCCAGTATAACACCTCCGGCGGCCTCTCCATCCAAAAGGCCCACGCGCGTAATTCGCCGGTAACCGCGGGGGAAGATCACAGGGGCGGCCGGCGACGTGGCCCGGCACCTCGACTCAGTTCACCCGCGCGGCGTAGGGGCGGCCGGCACTCACCCCGGCTGTAGGGGCGAATGGCATTCGCCCCGGGGCGAGCGCCGCTTGCCCCTACCTCCGAGGCAGGGGCTTGTCCGTTATCGACAGATTGCGGGCGCGCCACGGACCTCGCCCCAGTTCAACGCTGTAAGCGCCGCATCTGTCCAAGAGGTGCGAACGCGGCGCTGAGGCGACTGCCGACCGGCCCACAGCGGTGGCGAATCGGCGAATGACGGTAAGTGGCGTTTTTTCATGAACATCGTAGGGTAAGAGCCGTAACCGGCTTATTTTTCATCAACATCGTAGCTATTGCCAACATGTCGCTTTTTAAGTCGCTTGTTTTCATCAACATCGTAGGAGTTACCGAATGTTTTTTTTCGCGGCCACAGTGGTCGCTCAAAGTTATCCCATTTGCCTTCAACAACTTACCTTTCAGTAATCTTGCCCGAAATGGTTGTAAGTGCCCGCGTTTCATAAACATCGTAGGGTAGCGGCGGCGTGGCGTGAGCGTCCCGCCCGCCGCGCCCCGGGAAAACGCCTCCAGCGTATATCATTATGGTAAATATATCAAGACTAATAATGTGTACCTTAAAGGTACGAGCAGCAGGCGCCCCGCCCCTGGACTTGCCACTCTGCACGCGTTTCGGGATTCGAACCGGGGCCCGGGCACCGAGACGATGGCAAGCTAGGGTAGTAGGTCCGTCTGGTTTGTTGTAGGGGCGTCTATGACCGCCGGCCTTTTCTTCCCACAAATTCCGGCGGTCATAGACGCC
>Ga0335069_10001695_pt1 | contig 35287 bp, 39 predicted proteins | sample Lox_Sample_11_FD_206714 | JGI IMG/M metagenome (GOLD analysis project Ga0335069, IMG submission 206714) | Soil microbial communities from Loxahatchee National Wildlife Refuge, Florida, United States - Lox_Sample_1.1 | ecosystem: Environmental > Terrestrial > Soil > Wetlands | place: USA... | reverse complement strand
ACCTCATCATTCACCATAGACCTTGATATTTCTAAAGGTATGCAGGGGGGTGTGTTATACGAATTCGACTCTCTTGGTGACTTGAATTCAATAGTCTCAAGCCCCGGACATCCTGACAGTCATTCCATTTTGACGTTAACCCCGACAGATGTGAGCGAAATCAAAAAAATTCTTGCATACTATGATCTTTCATCAATCAAAAGTGACCCTCCACCTGGTCCCGATCAGGGTGATACGAGTCTGCTCATATCGACAAATGGTTCCCAATACACCTATCACTTCCTATCATCCACCAATCCTGGCAATAAGCTCGCGCAAGATCTTCAAAGTTTCTTCGACTCAATCCGCTCCCGCACCTCAACTGACATTGCGCCCTGCAGTCCCACGGACAATTGCGATGAGCCCCCGGTGCCGAATACTCAACCGAAGACCTCTGGCTCGCAAGGTCAAACAACGATCCCCGTGTATATTACTGTACAAAATACCAGTTCATCCATAAATCCTCTCGACGTATCGATCAGCATCGATGGGAAGGTGGTAGTAAATAAGAATTTCGCTTATGAGCCAGAAGAGCAAAATGTAGTCACTATAAACCCACAGAATGATCCGAATAGTATAGATGTACCACTAAGCCTCGGTACTCACCACATAACGATTACTTCGCAAAAAGGAGATGCGAATCTTGATACCGATTTCCACGTAACCAGTTCTTCGGATGGTTTCCAAACCGCAAGCATCGAATATTTCTACGGCTCGTATCCGGATAGTAAGTACCCGCAGCCGAAGCATTTTAGCTTTAGTATCAGCACGAATTGATACTCCGAATGTCAGACATGAAATACATACCGCTCCACTTAATAGGAATCAGTTTGTTGTTCGTGCCTTTTACCTTAGTACAAGCGCAAACGGTGACGGGTACCAACTTCGAGCTGCATGGGCCCAACGGTGCATTGACCGCCCAGATGACCACCTCAAGCGACGGGACGCCAGCCCTCTTTTTCTTCGATCCGAAGCGTGTCGTGCGGATTTCGATCGGTCTCTATCCCGACGGCGCGCCAGGGGTCGTTCTCAATGACAGTACCGGCAGGGCAGCTGCGATCATGCGCTTGGTAGATACCGGCGGGAATCCGGTCGTTGTACTCAAAGAAAATGGAGCAGACAAGTTGATAATCGATAAGAACGGCGTACCGAGTGGAACTGGGTCGACTTCTCTCATGCTTACCCTGTTCATAGGTTTTGTCGGAGGATTGCTGGGCGGTGCTGGGGCCGTGTATCTGGTGCAGCGACAGAAGCCTCAAACGTTATCCACAAATCCTTCATCACCGGTGTGATATAGTGTTAGTCCTTATCCGTAGCTAATGCGCATGACTATGCCTACGCAACAGAAGACCGTAACCATTTATTCGACCCCGAGCTGCCACTTCTGCCACGCCGCCAAAGAGTTCTTCACCGAGCACCACATCGCCTTCACCGACTACAACGTCGCCTCCGACCTCCCGAAGCGCCAAGAAATGATAGAAAAGACCGGCCAAATGGGCGTGCCCGTCATCCTTGTCGGTGATGAAATCATCGTCGGCTTCGACGAGCCGCGCCTGCGCGAGGTGCTCGCGATTGCCTAAATTGCAAGTCCCCTCGGCGGGAATCGAACCTACATCTTTCCCTTAGGACGGGATTGCTCTTATCCATTGAGCTACGAGGGGATTGTCGCACTGTACCATGAAGGTTTGCATGATAGAATTACCGCTATGGATCCCAACAGCCCAGACTCGGCACATGAGATGATTCGACTCGTGCGCGAGAACAACCAGATGCTCCACGCGATGCGCCGCAGTGCGTTCGTTGGCAGCATATTCAAATTTATCTTTTACCTCATCCTTATTGTTGGACCGTTATGGTTTTATACGACCTATATGAGTGCTTCGATCGACAACCTTATCAATCTGCTTAATAAAGCCGAAGGTACAACCACCACTGTTCAGAATAATTTCAGTGGCCTCGAAAGTGCTATTAAAAATATAGAGTCGCATCTACCGAGCTTCATGCAGGCATCTTCCAGTACGACGACCTCCCAATAAAACACGGCGGGATGAAAAATATGGGCGTTATGGTAAAGTAGCCATGCGCTTGGGTAGCTCAGTTGGTAGAGCATTCCCCTGAAGAGGGAAGGGTCGTCGGTTCGATCCCGACCCCAAGCACCGAATATTTCTTACAACCCGAGCGTAAACGTCATCGGCGCACCCGCCGTGGTGAGCCATTGTGTAGTATCGAGCTTGACCTCACGAAGCTTGCCAAGCTCTTTGTACTTGAGCACGCCATTTTTCATCGCATAGTCGAAGAGGTCGCGCGTGAGCTTCACATCATGGATGCAATATTCCCGGACTTTTTCCACTTCGCCAGCCCGCCACCAGACGAGGGATTGCCCGCCCTTGCCGTCGAGCTTTTTGTCATTGAGTGTGCCTTCAGCGAGTGTGTCGAGTTTGAGACGTCGGCCGATTGCTTTCTGTACCTCGACCATAATGTCGAGACTCTTAATCTTGCTGAGATCACCCGGATAATATTTGTTCAAGAGGGGAATGTCGAAATGATCGGAGTTGTAACCGATGAGAAGATCCGCACGTTCGAGTATCGGCCAAAGCCTCGGCAACTCGTTCTCGAGATAGCTTGAATATTCGCCCGTCTCTGAATCGTGGATACAAACGATCGCGATGGTGAGATCCGCCGGACCGTTCGAACCGGTGTCCGTGATCCAATTCGCCGTTTCAATGTCGAACGTGATAGCCCGCATACTCTCAATTATCCCAGCGAGCTGAACAAATAATCCGCGATACGGTCGGCAGTAAGCGCCGTCTCCGCCCCCGTCGACAAGTTCTTGACGGTATAGCGGCCGGTATCGCGTTCTTGGGTGCCGATGGCAATGATGAAGGGGATTTTCATCTTGTCTGCCTGGCGAATCTGATCACCAATGCGCTTATCTGAGAGATTGACCGCGGTGGTTATGTCTTCGCGTCGTAGATCTTGCGCGAGACGCTGCGCATGACTCATTGCACTTTCGTCTACCACACAGAGCATAAGCTCGGTCGCCGGAGCGTACACTGGCATGAGATTGTGACTTTCGAGGAAGTCGCGTGCGGTGACGTCGCCCATTGCGAAGCCGATTGCTGGAATAGGATCGCTGCCGAAGAGCGATGTGAGGTTGTCGTAGCGTCCGCCACCCATCATCGAGCGGGGGTTGCCTTCCGCGGCATCAAAAACCTCGAAGACCATGCCGGTGTAGTAGTCGAATCCGCGCGTTATCTTCGTGTCAACGATCATGTTGGTGACTCCCATGTGCGCGAGTTCGACCCGGAGCGATTCGAGGTATGCAGTCGACGTGGTGCGATCGATGTGGTCGACGAGCGTCTCAACGACATCACTTGGAAGGATCTTCGCGAGCTCGCCCTTGAAGTCACCGAGCTTACTGCGGCGATCCAAGAGCCGCGTCACTCGAGCCTGTTTGTCTGCATCGATGCCGACCTCGTCGTATATCGTGTCGAGAATGCGACGGTCGGAGACGCGTATCTCGAAGTCACGCTCTTCGGCACCGAAGCCTTTGAGTAGCGCGTGCGCCATGGCGATTATTTCTGCATCAGCAGCGACACCCGTGGCACCGACCATGTCGGCGTTCAGTTGCCAGTGTTCACGTAGTCGGCCATGTTGCGGTCGCTCATACCGGAAGACATTCGGGATTGAATACCAACGGGCTGGTAGCGGTATCTCGCGTGCGCGTGCCGCGACCATCCGCGCGAACGTTGGTGTCATTTCTGGTCGGAGCGTCACCTCGCGGTCGCCGCGGTCGGTGAAGGTGTAGGTCTGCTCGTTTACGATCTCTTCGGATGTCTTCGAACGATACAGGTCTGCATTCTCCAAGATGCTCGCATTGTACTCTTCGTAGCCAAAAAGTTCGCAAACGCGTTCCATATGCTCGAAGATGTAGCGCTGCACGAACTGATCTTCGGGATAAAAATCACGGACGCCTTTGTATGGGTCGTGAGAGAGTTTGTCGCCTTTTGCCATGCGACCTAGTATATAGCTTCTCGATTTGTATTGCTACCACAGACCATCATGGGGTATACTCTCGTGTCCTATGAAAAAAGCATCAATGCGCAAAACCGATGATCGCTTCGTCGTGAAGCGTTCCGCGCCCGGTAAAGGGCAGGGACTCTATGCACAAGTGCCGATACGAAAGGGTGACTTCATCCTCGAATACGTCGGCAAAAAGATCCCAACTTCGGTCGCCGATACCCTCGAGACCCGTTACCTCTTCGAGATCGACGAGCAATGGACTATTGACGGGGCAGAGCGTAGCAATGCGGCGCGCTACATCAACCACTCCTGCGATCCGAATTGCGAAGTTTACATCGAGAAGGGTCGCATCATGATCTATGCCATCAAAAATATCCCCGCGGGTGCCGAGCTCTCGTATGACTATGGAGAAGAATACTTCGATGAATTTCTGCGTCCGGTTGGGTGTGGATGCGGTTCCTCCCAGTGTCGTGCACCGGCGAAGTGATGCTAATTTATATTAGTGCGACGGGGCGAACGATTATTTCGCAGTCGAGAATGGTGTTTGAGCGAAGCGAGTGTCGGAGACAAGTAAAGAATCGTTCGCCGCGTCGCTTATCGCGCTTACGATGTACCGATAAGCAATCCCGCCGCGACGACAAGTCCGCCGCCAAAGACGACCTGCACAATGGAGAGCCAGAAACTCATGTTGAAAAAGTGATGGCGGATGTAGGCAATCGCCATGAGCTCGATGCCGACTACGATGAATGCAAGGTAAAGTGCGGCGTGGATTGAGGGGATGAGGAAGGGAAGCGTGTGGAAGATTCCACCGAAGAGCGTCATTACGCCGATAATGGCGCCGCGCATGATGGGATGCCCGCGTCCGGTCATCGCACCGTTGTCCGATAGCGCTTCGGCAAAGGCCATGCTGATCCCGGCACCGATCGCTGCCGAAAGGCCGATGAGGAAGGTCGTATGCGAATTATTTGTTGCGAATGCCGCGGCGAATATCGGTGCGAGTGTCGAGACCGAACCATCCATTAAGCCGGCGAGACCCGGCTGGACGACCTTGAGCAAAAAGGAGGTGTCTGATGTGGCTGGATCTTTACGATAATATTCTTCCATCGCACAACGGTAACCTCAAAACGATTGATTGTCCATCGTGCTATTATGAATGTCGTAGCATGCTTCGCTCGATATCTTCGACAGTCCCACCGATCTTCTTGCCCGGATTAAATATATTCAACGGGTCAAAAATATCTTTGACCTGTTTGAAGAGTCCACATATCTCGGTTCCGTACATGAGCTCGAGATATGGCGTGCGGATGATGCCATCGTTGTGCTCCCCGGTGATAGAGCCGCGATACTTTACGACGAGTTCATACACTTTTGGTTGCAACTCGAGTATCTCGGCACGCGCGGCGGGGTCGGCAAGATTCATCAAGGGAATGATATGGAAATTAGCATCGCCGATGTGTCCCGCTATCGTATAGAGGAGATTGTGTTGCGAGAGCAATGTATTGAGCTCGGGAAGGAACCGCGGATAATCATCCGGATGTACCACAAGGTCGTCAATGAAGGGCGCTGCATAAAGTCCCTGAAGATTTTTGCGCAAGAGTGAGAAGCTCTCGCGACGTATCGTCCAGTACTTCGCCGATTCTGTCTCTGATCGAGCGATTTTGACGCTGACGGGAAGATCAGCAAGCGCCGCTCCCGCGACGCGCGCCGTCTCAAGTGCTGCTTCTTTAGTATCCTGTGCGAATTCAGCCATGAGGATGAGCTTCGGTACGCCACCGGTCGCTGCCATCCACAGCTCCGGGATGAATGAAAGGCCGAGTCTGATCATGCGCAAAAATCCAAATTGCGAAATTATTTGCGGGATGAACCGCACCGCGAGCTTGAAGGTTTGATCGTCGTAGGATTCGAACGATTCGGGCGCGAACGTGAGAACGCGATGGACGATTGCGGGTAACAACTTGATGTCGGAGAGGAATACAACAAGCATCGCACGATGACTTTTGAGCTTCACGAGTCCAAGGTCGGCCTTGGTGACCAGTGCGAGCGTGCCTTGCGAACCGGCGATGAGTTGTGTGAGGTCGAAGGTACCGCGCGATTTGTCCATGATATTCCAGAGCGCATACCCGGCGGAATTCTTCGTGACATGCGGTCGTGCGGCCTCGATGATTGTTTCATTCTCCCGCAGAAGCTTGTGCATCTTGGTATAGATCTCGCCTTCGAAATCTTTTTGTGACTCTTTCTTCCACAATTCGCTCGTTGATATCGGTGCGAATGTTGCTGCTGATCCGTCTGAGAGCACCACGTCGAGACTACGGATGTACCGATTGGTTTTGCCGTAGGAGAGTGTTAGTTCGCCGCCAGAATTATTCGAAACCATACCGCCGATAGCACATAACTCGCGTGATGCAGGATATGACGGAACTATGTTGCCGCAGGCGGCGAGCGTTGCCTTCTCGAAGTCACGATAGTACACGCCGGGCTCGGCGACGGCATGGTCTTCAGCGATCTCTCCGATGTGATTCATATACTTGGTAAAGACAACCGAAACAGAATCAGTGAGTGGACCGCCGGTCATGTCGGTACCAGCAGAGCGTCCGGCAAGCGAGACATCGTGCCCAGCGGCTTTTTCATCATGCACGTACCGCACGATGTTCGAGACATCATCGGCATCCTTCGGAAAGACAACGACTTTCGGAGTGCGTTCGAAGATGCTCGTATCGCGACTGTATTTTTGTATCGTCGACGCATCGTCGACGACATCACCTTTTACAATGCGCGCAAGATCTTCACGCAGGGTCATGTGCAAAGTATAGCAGGTAAAAACAAAAGACCGTCCACGTCGACGGCCTTCTGTATTCACAACATGCCTTCACAGTAGGAGTCCGAATTCTTTCTTTGCGAAGTACTTCATCATCTTTATGATTTCTTGTGGCGTCGGCCATTCCTGACCTTTCCGGTAGCCTAATGCGAATCCGAGTCTCGCAATGACGGAAGTCAGATCATGATCTGGAATGACGGTTACTGTACGGTTGAACAAAGGATCACTAGCGCCTCTGTTGGCTGCGTTGATCCAAGCCAACAAGGCCTCGGCAAAGTCTTTTTCGTTGAAGGTACCCCATTCACTTTTTGCACTCGCCGCCAGTAGTTAGTAAACTCGCGTTTCTTCGGGACGAACGTGAATTTCTTGAGGTGTCCGTTTCTCACTATACGACATCGTGCGATCCTTTTCGCCTTTTCGTTTCGAGTTCCAACCCGATATTCGCTCTCATTTACTCTGTTGTCAACAACGAACGCATGTGAACAGATGCGGTACAATAGTATGCATGAAGCAGCTCTCGTCGCATGTGCACAGCGCGCATCACCACTCCATATTGGTCTATCCTGTTTCGTTCACACAGCGGATGTACACGATCGTATTTGGTCCGCTCGTTATCGTCGCGCTCGTATACCTCATCGCACACCTCTTTCCCTTCATCAACCCGCCGTCGGGAACCACGACCTCGTTCACCATGATCCTTGTCGCAGCACTCGAAACGTGGGCGCGCATTGCCATTGCGTTTGCATGTGCGATTCTCTGTGCGATACCGCTTGCGCTATTCGTCACCTCGAGTGCCAAGGCCGAAGCAGTACTCCTGCCACTTTTCGACATCATGCAATCGGTCCCGGTGCTTGCACTCTTTCCGGTCATCATCATGTTCTTCATCAATGATTTTAATTCTCTCAACGGTGCGGCTATCTTCATCCTGTTTCTTTCAATGTTATGGAATATCGTCTTTGCCGTCGTCGGGGGTTTGAAAATAATCCCGCAAGATATCGTAAGCGCCGCGCACATATTTGGTATCCGCGGATTCGCATTCTTCCGTCGCGTGCTCTTGCCAGCCATTGTGCCACAACTCGTCACCGGCTCTATTTTGGCCGTTGGTCAAGGATGGAACCTCATCATTGTCGCCGAAGTGTTGCACACCTACATTCCTGGTGGTACGGCAGCACAGGATCTCTTCGGGGTTGGTTCTATTCTTGTCAGAGCGGCCGCGGACGCGCAGATAGGAGTTTTCATCCAGACGGTCTTTGTGATGGTTGTCATTATCGGCTTCTTCAATTTCTTTGTATGGCAGAAGCTACTCCATTATGCGCAGCGATTCCGATTTGAGTAACCTATGAATCCCATCATCGAATTCAAGGATGTCGAGAAGGTATATCCACAGGAGAAGGTGTCGGCTATTCATAATGTCTCATTCTCCGTCATGCAGGGTGAGTTCATTTGTCTCATCGGTGCCTCTGGCGGCGGCAAGACGACCATCCTCAAACTCATCGCCGGGCTCGAGGAGCCGACCACAGGAACGATACACAAGCCCACGCAAGTTGCGATGTCATTCCAACTCGGCGCTCTCTTCCCGTGGCTCTCAGTATTCGAAAACGTCGCGTTGGGCTTGCGCGCACGCAATACGCCGGAAGAAGTGGTCGTCCGCACCGTCGACCGACAACTGCGCATGCTCAACATGCTTGCGTTCAAAGATAAATATCCGAGTGACCTCTCCGGCGGACAGCGTCAGCGCATCGGTATCGCACGCGCACTCGCCGTTGATCCGGCGGTGCTCTTGCTCGATGAACCATTCTCGGCGCTCGACGTGGTAACGACTGCAGAACTTCACGATGATCTTGTACGTATCTGGCGCGAAACGAAACAAACGATCGTCATGGTTTCGCATCTCGTCGAAGAAGCAGTCTCACTCGCTGACCGTGTCATTTTGGTGAAGGCGGGAACGATAGCCGAAATATTTAAAATTGATCTCGCCTATCCGCGCCGCGAGCAAGAAGCGGCCTTCGCGCACGACGTCCAAAAGATCCGCAGAGAATTCTTCAAGAAGTAGGGGAAAGTAGGGGATTATAATCACATCACATCTTTCAATCATTGTCCTACAGAGATCAGATCTCTGTAGTTATCCCCAGAATTTACAGAGATCTGATCTATGTAAATTCTGGGGATAAGTGAGAGGGAGTAAGGTCGGATGATGTAGGGTTTTGGGACAGTATGAAGATGGGGGGTCTCCATGCGTTTATTCCTACGTCGCGTAGGGTTCGAGAAGAACCTGCTGCTCTGTCCGTGGATGGGGTTGGTATATCTACCGAAGCGCCGACAAATGTCGACTTATTTATCCAAGCCGACCGTTCGGTCATCCGGTTAGTCGAACTCCTCATCGAGTGTGCACATGCAGCGCGTGCATCAGATGTACATCTTGATCCAAGTAGTGATCTGCTCTGCATACGATGGCGTGTTGATGGTGCACTTGCCGATGCATATACGCTACCGCGTACGCTTCATGCCGAGGTCATCTCACGGATCAAAATACTTTCTGGTCTCCGCATCGATGAGCACTATGGAGCACAAGACGGACGCTTCCGTTTGCAACTTGCCACGAATGTTTCGGTCGATGTGCGCGTATCGATTGCGCCGACCTATTATGGGGAGAATGCGGTGCTGAGGCTTCTCTCCGATGGAGCCTCGGAATTCTCACTCGACTCGCTGGGGTTCACCGGGCATGACCAAGACGTTATCTTGCAGGCGCTCGCACATCCCTACGGCATGATTCTCGCGACCGGGCCGACCGGTTCCGGTAAGACGACGACCATGTACACGCTTGTGCAAATGCTTAATCAGCCAGACATTTCAATTATCACGCTCGAAGACCCAATAGAGTATTCGATTCCGCGCGTCCGCCAAATTCAAATAAATCCCAAGAGTGGCCTCACCTTCGGTAGTGGCTTGCGTAGCATGCTCCGCCAAGATCCGGACGTCATTATGGTTGGTGAAATCCGTGATGAAGAAACCGCAGGTCTTGCGGTCAATACTGCATTGACTGGTCATCGCGTCTTATCGACACTACACACCAATGATGCCCCGACGACTGTCACACGACTCCTCGACATGGGGGTTGAACCGTATCTCATCGCATCAACGATGTCACTTGCTATCGGATCACGACTCGTACGCCGTATCTGTGCTGTCTGCAAAACCCCGAAGGCACTTGATGATCATGAAATGTTAAGTATCTCAACGCATGTGCCACCGGAAATTCTCGGATCCCGACCACAATTTTTCTTAGGTGCGGGATGCAACACGTGTGATCATACCGGGTTTCGTGGCCGTGCAGGGCTCCACGAAGTGATGGCAGTAACGGGGGCGGTACGTGATGCGATTGTCATGCGCTTACCAGCGGGCGAAATTAGACGAATAGCAATCGAGAACGGCATGGTGCCACTTTTGGCTGATGGGTTTCGCAAAGCAGCGCAGGGTATTACCAGTATTGCCGAAGTCTTGAAGCTCCGTTATGAATGAACGAACGAGACGGCCGCTGTTTTTACGCTTTCCGGTACGGGAACAAATTCTCTTCGCGAAGCGCCTCGCGATGATCCTGCGCTCCGGCGTACCCCTGCGTGAGGGACTTCTCATGCTCGATGTCGCAGGATCGTCCCGTTCCTCGGGATACATACTTACGCATATCATTGCCGATGTTTCTCGTGGCACGACACTCTCAAGTGCGCTTGCTGTATTCGAGCGTGTGGTAGGAGTATTCGCTATTAATATCATTCGTGTTGGTGAGAATTCTGGAACGCTCGGAAGTAATCTCGCGTATCTCGCGGAAGAATTAAAGAAGCGAGACACTCTCCGGAAGAAAGTACTCGGAGCACTCGTGTACCCGGCGATCATTATCATTGCGACGATCGGCATTTCTCTCGTACTCACCGTCTATATCTTCCCGAAGATAACGCCCATATTCAAAGGATTCAAACATCAGCTACCGTTCTCAACGCGGCTTCTTATCGGTGCATCGAGTTTCCTTCTCGCCGATGGGGTGTGGCTGATCATAGGATCTATCGGAGTAATTATCATAGGAGTTTTTCTTATACGGATCCCGCGCGTACGACGCGTTCTCGATCACGGGATACTCGCGTTGCCGATCGTCGGCAGGCTTGCCTGCAGCTACTATCTCGCTTCGATAACGCGCACACTGAGCTTGCTACTTGTAGGTGGAGTCCGCATCGTTCCGGCTCTCGATATCATTGCGGAAAGCATCGACAATATAGCGTATCGGGAAGCTGTGGAAGGTATAGCGCACGCAGTCGGTTGTGGTAGGAAACTTTCTCTTGAGATGTACGCACATAGCACACGATTCCCCGCGCTCTGCGCGCAGATGGTAGCAGTCGGTGAAGAAACCGGCGATCTCCAAGGATCTCTCATGTACATCGCCGAGATGTACGAGGAAGATATCACCGATCTCACCCGAAACCTAACCACACTCCTTGAACCAGTCTTGATGCTCCTCATGGGTACAATCGTTGGTTTTATTGCCGTATCGATCATCACGCCGATCTACGGCATAACGCAAGACCTTACGCTTCACTGATTACATGTTGTTACAATCGGCCGCACGTGGCATCTCATTCATCGAAGTCATCATTGTCATGGCGCTCATTGCGCTCGTCGCCAACTATACGTTCGTTGTATCAGTAGGTGCATATCGAGCAACGCTCCGTCATATGAGCCGATCGTCACTCGTCACTGCCCTGCAACATGCGCGTGCGGAGTCAATCACTGGTCACTGTGAGGCGCAGCTCTGTGCTACGGGTATGCCACACGGTGTATTCATACAGCACGGCACGTATGTTGTTTTCGAGGGTGGAAGTTATGCATTACGCGACACGGCTGCTGATGAAGTCATTAGCGCAGACCCAGCGACTACTGCGCGCGGTCTTTTCGAGATTGTGTTCGCGGCGAATACAGGAGACGTCGAAGAGACCGGGGATATTGTTCTTTCTGATCCGACTGGGTTTACCTCAACCACGACGATCGGTAGCGAGGGTCAGATCTCGTGGAGCAACTGATATGCGCGGATTTTCGACGATAGAGATTTTGATTGCGATGGGGCTTATCGTATCGACACTCACCGCGGTTGCGCTCGTTTCATTCGGTGATCAGACACTCCTTGCAGATACAGCATCCGATGCTGGCGCGGTGATGCGCGCGCAAACGCTCCTTGAAGTCGAGTATGGTAATGCGCGTAAGGATTTTCGGCTCGTCGAGAATATACCAGAGTCACTCGACGGAGTATATCAGGATGAGCTCGTGGTGGGTGATTATGCGCCAGATCCTTTTACAACTAAGCATGTCGCCGCTATCGTGAACTGGACTGACCAGGCGCATCACAACCACTCGGTCACACTGACACAGCTCATCACCGACTTCATTGATCCCAGAACCCTCGACACCTGCGATTCAGCACTCTCGGGCGATTGGCACGTGCCCCAGAGTACAACGTATGCGCTCACGCCAGGTGATCTCTTGCCCACAACACCGCCTATCGGTCACACGTTCTCAGTCACTAACCCGATTGCCTCAATCGATGCATACAAGGGGAAGTTGTATGTTGGGGTATCGAAGACAGCCTCCGCCGGCAATGATTCACTCGTTGTGTTTGATGCTGCAAATCCTACGATGAAGCCCCGCTATCTCGGCAGCATCGACAACAATACAGCGGTCATCGAAGGAGTGAGTGGACTCGTTGTCGCAGACGCTACGCTCTATGCTGCCAACACCCACGTCAGCAATTTCAAAACATGTAAACCGTCCGCGAATTGTTCCCAACTCCAGATATTCGATGTGTCAGATCCAACAGCCATACCGCAACCTTCCAACTTTCTCATCCCGACGTCTTCGACACCGTTCGTCACCGGCACGAGCTCATCACAGGCGCTTGGCAACAGCATTTTCTATAAAGATGGCTACGTGTACCTCGGACTTTCGAAGACCGCTACTGGTCCAGAGTTCAACATCATCGATGTCCATGATCCTCACACACCGAAGTGGGTCGGTGGATTCACTATCGGTTGGAGCATCAACCAAATCTACGTACGCGACGGCTATGCGTATCTTGCGACTGATGACAAATCGCGCGAGCTCGTGATACTCGATGTACACGACAAGACACACCCGACACTCGCTGCAACCTTTGATCCGACCGGGACATTGGGCTACGAGGTTGGCAAAAGTATCTACGCACGTGGCGACGATCTTTTCTTCGGTATGAGCTCGGCCACCGGTTCGCCCGAACTCTATACATTCTCGATAGCGCACCCGGCGATTCCCTTGAAGACCGGACACTATACAATCGGAAGCACCATCCTCGACTCGTTCGCACGCGATTCTACGCTCTTCATTCTTGCATCCACTATCGGTCAGTTCCAGATGCTTGATATTTCGGACGTATCCGCGATCAAGCAGTATGCACCGTCGCTTACCTTGCCAGGTATTGGTGCGGGGCTTGATTGCGAAGGAAATTATTTTTTTGTGGGTTCCAATGCGGGCACACAAGGTTGGGTATCAATCATTGGTCCGCACCTATGAATCTGCCCACATCACAAAGACCTTATTCTCACCGATCAGGATTTACCCTGATAGAAACCCTCGTCTATCTCGCGCTCTACGCACTCATCATCGGTGGCGCATTAACTGCTGTCTACAGCATGATCGAATCGAGTGCGCGCAACGAGGCCACTGCAATGACCGAAGAAGAAGGAGATTACCTCTTGGCAAAAATAGATATGACTATCGGCGACACTGCGTCGGTACGCGTGCCGAATAGCTCCGGTGACACACTTTCAGTCGTCGAATTCGATGGCACAGCTGTCACATTGAACAATTGTGGAACTGGATTGTGTCGTACAGAAGGTACTGCTGTGCCGCAGAGACTTAACAATTCGGACGTTTCTGTCTCCAAGCTTACGTTCACCTACATCCATGCAACAAGCGACGGTTTCGATCCTGCGCGTGTCAGTGCCTCATTCCTCCTCACCGCCACGACCTCCGACGGTCACACACGTTCGCGTGATTTTTCCGTAAGTCGTTTTATTCATGTATGAAAAAGAAATCACCGCGCGGATTCATCGCACTCATGTCGACCATTATCATAACGGCAATACTGCTTGCCGTGATGGCAACGGTTGGAATGGCGAGCTTCTATGCGCGATCCGACGCGCTCGCTAGCGAAGAAGTGCATGTAGCCCGGGCACGCGCCACCTCATGCATCGACGTGACACTCCTCGCACTTGCCACGTCGACCGACCCTGCTTCGTACAACCCAACCGACGAAACAATCGATGTTGGTGATGATAAGAAAGGCGATACCTGTGTCATCGAAAGTGTTGTCGACACAGGAACTGAAATAACCATTCGCACGCATGCACAAGCGAACAATTCTTTCGCTTCTATCAGTGCAACTGTTTCGTTGCCACCGACGCTCAAAATAATTTCTTGGAGCGAATTGCCCTAGATTTTTCTCCGAAGAATCGTTGTTTGATAGGGTCTTTTACTTAATCCAAATTTCGTCTATAGTTCCACGATTTGTAAAAACCACCCGCGGTCTGCAGTGGCAACTATCCAAAGGAGGACGCGATGGACCAAGAAGTAGTACTAGAGGCCCGGGATGACTCCGGGATAGTGTGGCCGACAGTCGGACACCCGGGACGAGTTCCACTCGACGCCCTGATACCCGATCCAAATCAGCCGCGTAGGCACTTTGACAATGATGAAATCGATTCGCTCGCTGAAACCATGGACCCCAAAAAAGGCGGTGAGCAGCGTGAAATCGTCACCGTAAAGGAATTGAGCGATGCGGAGAAAATCGAACTCGATTATTCGCCTACCCTCCATCTCTACCAAATAGTGAGCGGTGAGCGTCGCTGGCGTGCAGCGAAACGAGCAGGTCTTACGGATATCGAGATCCGCGTAAAAGCCTACCCGTCGCGAGCCCACCAGAAGCTCGACGCCTTCATGCTCAACAACGGACGCGTGGGTTTGAGTGACATCGAGAATGCAGTCTATATTGATGGGCTTGCCCGAGACTTTGGTTGTGTTACACAGGAAGAAATCGCGAGGAATATCGGAGAGGCTCAGCATTGGGTATCAAAACGTCTCTCCATTCTAAAACTGTCACCGAAAGCACAAGCGCTCATGTCCCCACACATTAAGGAGCATTTGCGTCTCGGTATAGAAACGGCGAACTTCCTATCCCGATTGCCGCATAACGTTCAAGACGATCTCCTCGAAGACATGCCGCAAGGAAGTCGGGTAACTACACGTCAACAGATCCAATGGCTCGAAGGGCAATTGGCGAAGGTTGGTGTTCAACTGCCAGCACGTAAACAAAAAGCCGGGACGATTCGGCGGATCGTAGAAGGATATGCGAAGATTGTCGAATTGAAGGCCTCAAACCTCCTCAAAAACGAGAATCTCAAACATATCTTCGAAAACATATCGCCTGAAGATGCAGGAGATTTACTGGGCCGTGTCAAAGATGCTCAGAATGAGTTTGGGGAAGTTGTGACGAGACTCGAAGGATTATTTAAGGACCTTGGGGAGTCGAGGAAGGTCGAAGTTCCTCAGACAACTGTAAGTACGGACGTCTTCATACCGCAGGCACCACCTATCAAAACCACACCAAATGTCGAGGTCTCAAAAAGGGAACCGGAAACTCGAGAGCCGGTAGTCACATCTCCTCAAAAATCTGGCCCCGTTGCGCGAGAAGCTCTGCGACCAACAAAAACCAATATGATCGGAAGCATCAATAAGGAGAAAGTTCCAGATGCAGGCACTGTCATTAATGGACGTGCAAGCGAACGAGTCGTTTTCGTTTATGATGAGGCGGTCATCCGAATCGTTATGAAGCCGGTTACTCGGGAAGGGTATATACGTGCTTGGGACGAAAGAAGATTAAAGTTCCAGAAACTACATGAAGAGAAGCCTGCTCACATGCCGACTCGAGAGGAAGCATGTGACCCTAATTTCCCGTGGTAGCGGGTTGCAGTGAGAGCAACATGAAAGGCCAGTGGTAGCGATACCCTGGTCTTTTTCTTTTGAATCACTAATATAAATCAAACTTACTTGATCGAGAGTCCTGTTTGTATGAAATATCCCGATGTTCTAAGGTTATGCACAGAGACAGTTGTCACAAGATATCCGTGTGTGGCGCATGCTACAATTCATATATTAAAAGCTAACTATATTCGTAACGTATGGGGTCCGTTACTACACAAGGGGGAAGTCCCGCTTCGAGGCGGGCGTTTGGAGTGCGTTTTAGCAAAGGATTTACTTTGATCGAAATACTGGTGGTTATTGGCATCATCGCGATACTTGCAGCGATCGTCATCATTGCTATAAACCCGGCTCGGCAGTTCGCGCAGGCGCGCGAGAGCGAGCGGGTGAGCAATGTGAATGCGATATTAAATGCGATAGGACAAAACATTGCCGACAACAAAGGCTTGTTCACCTGCACGTCATATCCGACCATCGCGGCTACTTCGACGGTGATATCGGGGACGGCGGCCAACGTTCGTCCTTGTCTCGTGCCGACGTATTTACCGGAGTTGCCGTATGATCCGACCAATGGCAGCAATACATGCCTCGCTACTGATGCGACATGCACAACGTATGACACGAAGTATACGATTGCACAGGATACGAATGGTCGCATCTCGGTGTGTGCGCCCGGAGGAATAGAACCAGCCATCGGCGGGAGTACGGCTATCTGTGTGACCCGTTGATAATGGGGGAGTTACGGTTTGCAAACCATAAGGAGCTCGTCGATAATCTTCGCGGTATCATCCGGTCCGGTGACCGATATGGTTTCAATTCCTGTTGGAATGACCACTGCATCGTTACCGCCCTCATAGAGCGCGTCGCCGACGAAGAGCATCTCGTGCGCTTCGATACCGAGGTGCTTAGCTATCCAATTGACGCCGTATGCTTTGTTCACGCCCTTGCGCGTGATGTCGATGGTCGTCCTACCACCGATGCTTACTTCGCATTCTGGCAACAGCATGGCTATACTATCTTTTATTTTCTTGCGCTTCTGCATATCGACATCCCAATGCACTTTGTCGTCCTCTGAGGCATCGAGCCCTAGAGCGGCATAGCGGAGTTGGGCTGGATCTTTGAGGAGCTGCGGTTGGTACGGCGGGTTCGGTCCAAAGACATCGCTTTCGAGCACCGCTTGATGAATGATTTGCTCGATAACCGCTTGCTCTTCAGGCGTGAATTCGTGGCTGTAGAGCATATTCCAATCTTCTCCGGCATACCTATACCCTTGGGCGGCGTTGTCGGCAAAGACAAAAAGATTGCTCAGGTGCGGCGAGCTGGCAAGACGATCGAGGACTTCGACTTTGATCCGTTCAAACTTGGCTCCCGAGACAATGGCGATCGGCAGGTGCTCCAAAAGTGCCTTTATGCGATGCATCATTTCTGCCGTCGGCGGCTTAAAACTCTCAGCAAGGGTGTCATCGAGATCGAAGAGTGCGACTTTGGGGCAGTTCATACGACAACGGTAGCATAGAACGGTTATGCACGGTATACGTCAAAGCCCATTGATAGAGCCGTGGTAGAATCGAGAGCAAGCATGGGGCATGCTGGCTTTTCTGTCTATTTTTCCTGCAATGAAAATGCGCATACTGATGTTTGGATGGGAATTCCCGCCTTATAATAGCGGTGGTTTGGGAGTCGCGTGTCTCGGACTTACGCGTGCGCTTGCCGCGCGGGGTGCCGATATTACGTTCGTCATGCCGCGCAAGCTCGATGTCTCGAGCCCGTGGGCACGCATCATCTTTGCCGACGGCAAAAATATCCTCACCCGTTCGGTCAATTCGCTTCTCTCACCCTATCTCACGACCCGCTCATATGCATACAAACGCTCCCGTCTTGATGGACCAAATATGGATGGTATATACGGCCATGACCTCATGGCCGAAGTCCTGCGGTATGCCGCGATGGGTGGCGAGATCGCCAAGGAAGAGCAATTCGACATCATCTATGCGCACGATTGGCTTGCATTTGGGGCTGGTATGGAAGCGAAGCGCGTCTCAGGGAAGCCACTCGTCGTGCATGTGCATGCGACCGAGTTCGACCGCTGCGGCGGCCCTTTGGGCATCAACAAAGATGTCTATGATATCGAACGTGCCGGAATGGAAGCGGCCGATGTGGTGATAGCGGTTTCGCAACTGACCAAAAACATCATCGTCAACAACTACGGCATTCCGTCTGAGAAAGTACGCGTCGTTTACAATGGCATCGACGAAACCACCGCACCGAGCGGGGGCGGTGGCTTGCCACGTCTTCGTGCACTGAAGGCATCAGGCTATTCACTCGTACTGTTCCTCGGTCGCATTACGCTTCAGAAAGGTCCGGACTATTTCATCCGCGCTGCCAAGCGTGTCCTCGAACGCAATCCGAAGGTTATGTTTATTCTCTCGGGCTCAGGTGATATGGATAAGCGGGTGATGGAGCTTGCGGCGAGTCTTGGCATTGCCGACCATGTGATATTCACCGGTTTCTTGCAAGGTGCCGAACGTCACGAGGTCTATGCGGCCGCCGATCTCTTCGTCATGCCGTCGGTATCCGAGCCTTTTGGTATCACGCCGCTCGAAGCGATGCGTCTTGGTACACCGGTTCTCATCTCAAAGCAGTCGGGCGTCTCAGAAATAGTGCGGCATGCCTTGAAGACCGACTTTTGGGACGTCGATGAAATGGCAAATCAGATTTTGGCACTCATTAAGTTTCCCGGCCTCAGGCAAACACTTTCCAACAATGGTTCGGCAGAGGCAGAAACCATCACTTGGGCGGAGGCTGCACAGAAGTTAGACGGGATCGTGCACGAATTCGCTTCTCCGGTGTAGAATACGGATATGAAATCAGTCTGCTTCTACTTCCAAGTCCATCAGCCATATCGCGTCAAGCGATATCGTGTTTTTGATATCGGCAACGACCCCGAATATTTCAACGACCGTAGCGAGAGTGATCTCAATAATCGTCGCATTGCCGAGAAGGTTGCGCGCAAGTCATACATCCCGACGACCGCGCTCTTGCTTGAGATGCTCAAGCGCCATCCTGAGCTCCGCGTTTCGTATTCATTCTCCGGCATCGCCCTCGAACAGCTCGAGCGCTACGCGCCGGAAGCACTCGACCTCTTCAGGAAAGTGGTCGACACGGGCCAAGTCGAAGTGCTTGGTGAGACGTACTACCACTCGCTCTCATTTTTCTACTCGCCGTCTGAGTTCGAGCGGCAAGTTGGCAAACATCGCGATACGATTCGGCGTATATTCGGCGTCTGGCCCCGGGCATTTCGCAATACCGAGCTCTCATATCGCAATGACCTTGCTTCATGGGCCGACAAAGCCGGCTACACCGCGATCCTTGCCGAAGGGTGGGATCCGATTCTCGGCTGGCGCAGCCCCAACTACGTGTATCGACCGAAGGGCACCGAGAACATCAAACTCCTTCTGAAGAATTACCGTCTCTCGGACGATGTTGCGTTCCGCTTCTCATCACGTGAATGGAGTGAGTGGCCGCTGACGACCGAGAAGTTTGGCGCGTGGCTCGGCGAGGCAGAAGGGGACACCGTCAACCTCTTCATGGATTATGAGACCTTCGGCGAACACCAATGGGAAGACACGGGCATCTTCCAATTCCTCGAACACTTGCCCGTGGAGATAGCGAAGAACCCGGGTATTAATTTTATGACTCCGTCGGAAGTCGCATCGGCTTATGAAGTCCGCGACGAAGTCGACATGCCGCACGTCGTCACCTGGGCCGACACCGACCGCGACCTTACCGCGTGGACAGGCAATCCGATGCAGCGCGCCGCGCTCGACTCTGTGTATGGAATGGAAAACGATGTGCTCCTCGCCAACGACCACAAACTCCTCGAAGACTGGCGTCGTATGCAAACCTCCGACCACTTCTACTACATGTGCACCAAGTGGAGCAACGATGGCGACGTTCATGCCTACTTCTCGCCGTACGAATCACCGTACGAAGCCTACATTGCGTATATGAATGCGCTCTCGGATCTCAAGCTGCGGGTGGAGAAGGTGAAGCGATAGAAAGTGTTTGATCTTTCGTATATTAGTGTTATAGTATTAATTGGAGTGGGAACTGGAGTTGGAGCCATGGGAAACAGGCCTCTCTATGACGACCAAGGTCGCAAGATCTGGGTCGGCAAAGTCGAATCTATAAGTGTTGACGGCGGATGTTTTTGGGGTGAGATTTGGAATAGAAATAGAGACCGAGTGATATTTCATGTTTCTCACAAAAACTTTGGAGCTCTTGGAGAATTGGGCGGCGAGGACGGTGTTTGTTTCAATCGATGGGATAAGCCTCCGCGAGTTCCTAAGATTGGCGAGCTGTTGGTATTTCAAAATCTACATAAGGATTCTCAAGGAGATTGGAACTTTTTTCGGGAATGGCGGAGATGTCAAGCTGTCCTGAAAGGGCAATAGAAAGCACTTGTCACACATCCCTTAGGATATGGACATGTACACACTCAACCAGATACCCAGTAATCCACAGATTAAGAAGTTCTTGCGAAGGACGTTATTCGGCAAAAGCATGTGGTGCCCCGAGTGCCACAGCAGGTTAGTCGTGAAGGATCGTGAACGATATCGATGCAAGAAATGTAGGTGTCGATTCTCGCTCCTCTCGCACACGTGGCTCGCTAATCTCAAGCTCCCATTGAGCACATTCTGGATGATCCTGTGGTGCTGGACGTGTGCGATACCAGTCAAGCAAGCGACGGCACTCACCGGGCTCTCGGTGGTCAGCGTACGCCATTGGTACGGCCTATTTCGTATGCATTTGCCGCAAGAAACCCATATTCTTGAACATATCGTGCAGATGGACGAGGCCTACTTCAAGAACCGCACGCTCGTCATGGCCAAACAGACTGGTACAAGGAAGCTCGCGTTCGAGGTTATCAAGGGTACTGCAGTCCAGCGACATCATGCAGCCTACTTCCTCTTCCGGAAGGTGAAGCCACACTCGCAACTCTGGACTGACGGTGCTGCAATCTACAAAGGCATCAATCGCTGGTGGCCGGTCGAGCACAGCCGTGATATCCATTCAAAGTTTGAGTTCGAGCACACCTCGCAGATCGAAGGAACCTTCGGCAACTACCGCACCTTCGTGCGGCGGATGTATCATCATCACAGGAGCGAAAACCTGCAGGAATACGTGAGAGAATTCTGCTTCAGATTTTCCTCACCGGAATTATTCAAAAACCCTAAGTTTTACTTAATAAAATCATTAACACTTGTGACAACTGCTTTCTAATACCTTCCTGAAACATCGAGAGAAAGTCGGTGATCTGATAGCAAGGATGATTGATCGATCAAAAGACGATAAGGTGCTGTGGGAAGGGCCATATTCGGCAATAGAAGATTACCGAAATGATATACCTGCAGAATTACGTCTCGTATTAGTTTTTCAAGTGCATTTGGCTGAAGGATGGCGGGGTTGTTAAAGTTAGCTGTTTTTCGAAATACTTGAACTTGAAGTTTGCAACTATTTCAGATCCGGCATCCTTGTGGTGCCGGTTTCTTTTAAATCCTCGAGGTTCGACCTCGGTGAAAGACTAGCTATTTTGATAATCCAACCATTCTAAATCATCGAGGCTAAGCCTCGATGAACTCTCCATTTTGTAATCCATCAAATATATGTGTCCTAAAATCTTTTTGATCTGCGAAATAATCGGGCAATGCATCCATAGTAATGATGACTTTTTCTATACGATCGACGCCGGAATAATCCGCAAAGCTTGAGTACGGGTAGTTGTTGAGGAATGCTTTGGCACGGCGAATGTTTTGAATGCCAGACTCTTTCCAATGAGGTTCTATGAGTTTGACCGGATTCAAGTGAATGTAAGAAATAAGGTATTTCAGGTAGCGATCTTCGTTCGCATCGCGTGCCTTGAAAGTCCCTTCAAACAAAGCTCCACTCCGGTCATATTTTGTATTGAAATACATCGTATAACTCGTCGTGAGCTTATGTATAAATTGACTCAGACCTCCGGGCGTATGTTCTTGTAGCAACAAGTGGAAATGATTCGGCATGAGACAGTAAGCACAAATAGTGACAAGGGGATTGCCGCGCTCGAGTCCGAGCAATTCCATCGAGGCTAAGCCTCGATAGTCTTGGAAATGAATGGCTTTTGCGGAGTTTGCCAAATAGAGAAGATTTACGAATCGTTCATAGTCCGATTCCGAAATAAAAATCTCACGCTTTTCCGTACCGCGGTTGTAAACATGATAAAAGCCCCCTTGTTGGAACGTCAGACCCCGTGACATTAGACAAAGTATATCAGAGGTTCTGAGTGCGAAATCGAGGCTTAGCCTCGATGTGAGATTCGCTGCCTTACCGGAATCTTGGAAAAAGAGGCATCGCGGACAAATCGATTACTTTTGATGATATAATTGTGATGTATATGTCCCGCTCCATCGCACTTTCAAATGGAGAACTTTGTGTAGCGCTCGACAACCACGGGCTCGTGCGTGATTTGTACTATCCACATGTCGGCTACGAAGATCACGTACGTGGTCATTACATCCATCGTATTGGCGTCTGGATCGATGGTACGATGAGCTGGCTCTCGGACGATACACAATGGCAGATAAGTATTGCGTGCGAGGAAGAAGCGCTTGCATCATCTATCGTTGCGCGACATCCGAGGCTCAAAGTCGAGCTTGCATTCAAGGATGTTATTTATAATGAGAAGCCGGTCTTCATTCGGCGCGTGACTATTACTAATGACTCCGATCGCACGCGCGACATCAAGCTTTACTTCGGGCACCAATTCGAGATTTACAAGGCGCATGGTGGCGACACCGCCTTCTTCGATCCGGCATCGCACTCCATCATTCATTACAAAGGTCATCGCGTCTTCCTCATCTCAGCACGACTCGATAACGAACCGTTTGGTGATTATGCAACCGGTCGCACCGGTTTCAACGGCCAAGAAGGCACACATCGCGACGCCGACGACGGCATCCTCTCACAGAACCCTATCGAGCATGGTCCCGCCGATTCGGTGATTGGTCTGTATGGAAGTTATACACCAGGGCAGTCACGCACTGCCTATTACTGGCTTGTTGCCGCACCATCAATAGCCGATGCACGCGAACTTAACGACTACGTCGTCCGCAAATCGCCCGAGCATCTCGTGCGCACCACGACCGACTACTGGCGCGCGTGGGTTAACGCCTACGAGTGGGAATTCCTCGGCCTCACACCTGAGCATGTGGCACTCTTCAAGCGCTCACTCCTCTACATACGCGCAGGGGTCGATGTTGGCGGCGGCATCATTGCATCAGTCGACTCCGACATGTTGCAATACGGCTATGACACCTACTGCTATGTCTGGCCACGCGATGCTGCATACACGGCGATTGCACTTGATCGTGCAGGCGACACCAATGTCGCGCGGCGATTCTTCGAGTTCTGTCGGACCATCATCTCCACTGAAGGGTACTACCTGCATAAATTCCTACCCGATAGCTCGTTCGGTTCTTCATGGCATCCATGGATTACAGACGGCGTACCGCAGCTCCCGATACAAGAAGATGAAACTGCGCTCGTTGTCTACGCACTGCGCGAGCATTACAAGCAAAGCCGCGATCTCGAATTTCTTGAGATGATGTTTGGCCCGCTCGTGGAAAAGTCCGCAGAGTTCATGGTGACCTATCGCGACCCTGAGACGCACTTGCCGCTCCCATCATACGACCTCTGGGAACGTAAACGCGGCACCTCGACATTCACTTCATCGGCCGTCTATGGCGCGCTCATTGCCGCTGCAGAACTTTCAAATATCCTTGGCAAAGACAAATACGAAGCGCGGTACCGACAAGCAGCGAGTGAGATTCGCGAAGGTATCCTTACATATCTCTGGGACGAGAAGAATGCGATGTTCGTCAATATGATTGATCGCGACAAAACGGGCACCTTGATATACGACCGTACGATCGATATTTCAAGCGTCTATGGTGTTTTCGCCTTCGGCATCTTGCCTCCCGGAGATCCAATGCTTTCACGCGCATGGGATCGCGCAGTGCGGGAACTCAGCCAGGGAGTCGCGACCGGTGGCATCGCACGATTTCAGAATGACGATTACTACCGAATTGCTGGCCCGAGCAATGGCAACCCCTGGTTCATCACGACCTTGTGGTACGCCGAGTACCTCATCGCGGGTGCGAAGTCCACTGCCGATCTCAATCGTGTGCGCGAAATATTCAGCTGGGTCACGCGGCACGCGCAGATCTCGGGCGTACTCTCCGAGCAGCTCCATCCGCAAACCGGCGAGCAAGTCGGTGCATCGCCGCTGACCTGGGCGCATGGGGAATATGTGACGACGGTCTTGAAGTATTTGGACAAGATGAAGGAATTTGGCACGAAATGATATAATGCAGGAATTATGACTTTCGTTCCCTACGCCGCGCGGACACAGGAGAAGATGCAGGAGGTTTTGATGGACCCGAGCGCTTCCGGGCCGGCGATTCATTACTACATGGTCCGCGGTGGTTCGAAGAAGCGTAATGTGACGATACTCGAGACCGGCACTGTCGGTGGCGAATACATAAAAACCTACGGTCATTACCACATCGGACAACTCGATGAGACGTATTGGTTTTCACATGGCGAAGGCGTCGTCTTACAGCAGAAGCTCGCGGATTCTAGCAAGCCGGATGTCGTCGAAGAGTTCAAGGCAATACGGGTGAAAGCGGGCGACTCTGTCTATATGCCGCCGGGCTACGGACACCTCATGGTCAATGTGGGTAGTGAGTGGCTCGTGATGGTTGACGATTCTCCCGTCGAAGGTAGTGGAGACAGCGCGTCGATGCCCGGGCATGCGGACTATGAGCTCGTGCGAGAGATGCACGGCTTCGCGTATTACGTCGTCGAGAAAGATGATGCCCCCGCGCTCGTACCCAACCCCCATTACAAAGAAGTACATGCGACAGATTTCGGTGGCATACTGGTTGTGGATCATTAGTATGTATATCGTTGCTGACATTGGTGGTACCAAAATGCGATTGGCAGCTGCACGCGAGGTTGACCATTTCGAGACCCCGATATTCCTCGGCACACCACAATCGTACGATGAAGCACTCGCACTCTTTGTAGAGACGGCGAAGCTTATAGCAGGGCAGGATCCTATAACCGCGATAGCTATCGGTCTACCGGCAGTGCTTACCTCCGATAAACGCTCGATCAGTAAGTCCGAACATTTACCCGAATGGGGCGGGCATGCTCTGACTGATGATCTTGAACGCGCGCTCGGCACGAAGATATATCTTGAGAATGATACGGCGCTCGTCGGGCTCGGCGAGGCGACATTCGGAGCGGGGAAGGGATCTTCGATCGTCGCGTACGTGACGGTCTCAACAGGGGTCAACGGCATCCGGATCGTCGATGGTGCTATCGATCGTGCTGCGCTTGGGTTCGAGATCGGCGGACAGTATCTCTCGGCGACCGAACCCTTGATCACACTCGAGAATCTTATATCGGGGAGTGCTATCCAGAAGCGCTACGGCATGCATCCGCGCGATATCGGGAAGGAGACGCCCTTGTGGGAAGAACTCGCGCGCGTCACGGCCGTCGGCGTGCACAATACTATTTTGCACTGGTCGCCAGACACGGTCGTCCTCGGAGGTTCGATGTTCAACGATATCGGGATTCCTGTAGAATCAGTCGCGCGACATCTCTCCGAGATTATGAAGAAATTCCCCCAGATACCAGAGATTTTCCACTCGTCACTCTATGATGAAGGCGGACTCTATGGCGGTCTCGCACGTCTCGCCACTACCAAGCACTAAAAAGTTATCCACAGAAATCACAGAGATCTGATCTATGTAAATTCTGTGGATAACTACAGAGATCTGATCTCTGTAGGGATTTGGTGGCTCAAAATATACACCCCTATTATTCTCTTGGTTTGCGAATTTCCCAAAAAATCGGAATCAGACTCACGACAATGATGACTAGTGCGATTGGTGTGATGTAGTGATTAAGGAAAATAAAACGTCGTCCGAGGTAAAACCCTGTGAAGGTGAGTCCGGCGGCCCAGAGGAGGCCACCGACGATGTTGTATGCGAGGAAGATGCGGTAACGCATGTTGGCGATGCCCGCGATGATGGGCGCGAAGGTGCGGACTATTGGAATGAAGCGCGCGAGGATGACCGCTTGCACGCCATGTTTCTCGTAGAATTCCCTGGCTTGCTCAAGATATGCGTGCTTGAAGAATCGTGAATCCTTCTTGAAGAAGAGCGAGACGCCGACTGTATTGCCGAACCAATATCCCGCGCTATCGCCACCAACTGCCGCGACGGTAAGAAACGGTATCAGTATCCAGATATTGAAAAGGCCTTGCGTCGCAAGAAGTCCTGCCGTGAAGAGCATTGAAGAGCCAGGCAAGAAAAAGCCGAAGAAGACTCCGCTCTCAAGGAAGACTGCGGCGAAGAGTCCCGGGTAGCCGACGAATTCGACGAGGTGTATGAGCCCCCCGTGCGCGAGTAATTGATGGAACATACAGACCTAATCAGTGTAGCACTGCAGGTGGTTTTACACGAAGGCTTCCGGTATCGGGAATTTCTTGCACATGGTGCGGATCTCTTCGCGAATCTCATTCAATTTTTTCTCGTTGTCCTTGTTTGCAATAGCGTCGAGCATCAAAGTTGCCACTTGTGCACATTCTGCTTCCTTAAATCCGCGCGTTGTAATTGCAGGAGTCCCGAAGCGAATACCTGAGGGATCCATTGGTCCGCGGGTATCATCAGCGATTGCGTTTTTATTGAGCGTGATACCAACTTGATCCAAGAGCGTCTCGGCATCTTTGCCGCTGATCTGAAGTGAACCGAAGACATCGGCAAGGATGAGATGATTGCTCGTGCCGCCGGTGAGCATACGCACCTTGCGGGACTTGAAGACTTTCTCCATCGCTTTGGCGTTCTTCAATATCTGCTCAGTGTAGTCGTGGAAATGTGGTGAGAGTGCTTCGCCGAAGCACACGGCCTTCGCGGCGACCGCGTTCATGAGAGGTCCGCCTTGGAAACCGGGGAAGACTGACTTGTCGATTTTTTTTGCAATGTCAGCGTTCTCACGCGTGAGAATCATGCCGCCACGCGGACCGCGCAGCGTCTTATGGGTGGTCGTCGTCATGACGTCGAACCCGTAATCAAAAGGATTCTTCACCGATTTGCCGGCGATCAGTCCCGCAATATGGGCGACATCCATCACCGCGAGCGCGCCGACCTCATGCGCGATCTCGGCCATCTTCGCGTAATCGAGCTCGCGCGGATAGGCCGAGTATCCGGCAAGCACGATCTTCGGCTTTTCCTTACGTGCGACCGCGCGCATTTCGTCGTAATCTATTTCGCCGGTCTCGACGTCTTTCATCTTGTAGCGGATGAACTTGAAGATCTTCGTGAGATAGGTGACCGGGTGCCCGTGCGTGAGATGCCCACCGTGACTCAGATCCATGCCGAGGATCGTGTCGCCCGGCTCGAGCAGGGCGAAGTACATCGCGACGTTGGCTGGTGCGCCCGCATGCGGCTGGACGTTGGCGAAGCTAGCGCCAAAGAGTTTCTTGGCGCGCTCGATGGCTATCGTCTCGACGATGTCTGTATACGTCTGACCTCCGTAGTAACGTTTGCCCGCGTACCCTTCAGAATATTTATTGGTGAAGATGGAACTATTGGCCTCGCGCACCGCCTTCGAGACGTAATTTTCTGACGGTATGAGCTCAATACCTTCCGCTTCGCGCTCCTCTTCGCCCATGATCGCGTCGTAGACTTCTTTGTCTTGCTTCTTGATGTAGTTGTATGAATCCATAGGTAGAAATGGTTAGGAAAATAATCAGGAGCATGTCGGTAGCTAAATCATAGAGATATACTAGCGTGGCATGACCTTCTCCACAACACTCCAAAGTTCCTCATGGATGTCTGCGCGTTCACGGATCGTACCGCGCGGCGCGCACTCGATCTTTCTCCAGCCAGCATTTTCTTTCATTAGCCACATTGCTGCCATTTGTGCGTGTTCGAGATAAGCGATATCAAGCTCGACCGTATCAACTTTCCCGTCCGACAAGTATCCCTTCTTGTCTTTTGCACGCTTTTCCTTGAGCAGTTCAACCGACAGCTCGGTCGGCATATGTAAATATACAGTGAGGTCAGCACGGGGAAGTCTAAAAACGCCGTATTCAAGTTTGTCGAGCCATCCCAAAAATTCTGATCGTTTTGCATCATCAGCAATTTTGCCGCCCTGATGGATCTGGTTGGCACTCGTGTAACGGTCGAGGACGACGATTTTGCCGCTCTCGAGCCAGCCTTCAATGGTCTTCTTTGATTCGAATCGGTCGGCGCCATAGAGGATAGACGCGACATATGGATCGCTGTGTAAAAAGTCGCCATGCTCTCCCGCAAGGCATTCACCAATGAGTGTGCCGATAAGATTCTCTTTATATTGCGGAAAATCCATCGTCTCGACAGGAATACCTTCGCGCCCGAGTCGCTCTACCAAGAGCTTCGTCTGGGTCGCCTTGCCCGAGCCATCCGAGCCATCTATTACGATAAGTTTTCCTCGATTATCTTTCATAAATTACAGAGTCCGAAACCATTTCTTATGGTTCCGGACCTGCCGTCATGTCCATTTCCCCAGGATATTCTTCGGATTGTTTTTGTCGAAGAGCTTCTCGCTATCTTCTAGGAGATAGACGTCCCGTATTCCCGCTTCAATGATCGCATTCCAGCATGACTCACATGCCCACCAGTGACCCCAGAGGTAGAGGTCGGCGCCTTTTATCTCACGACCATCCTTCCTTGCATCGGCTATAGCCCGCGGCTCGCTGTGGTTCTTTGGACTGCATCCTTCACAAAGCTCGTAACCTTGGCCAGTTGGGATGCCGAGACGTACTCGTTCACAGACATGCGTCTTATGATAATCACTCCCGTTGGCTCCACGGCCGATGATGGTGTCATCTTTCACAATGACACTGCCCGTCTTCACTGCATCGTCAAGGGAATTCTTAAGCGCGTGTGCGCGCGCTTCCAGCATGAAAGGATTATTTCCCGGCACATACTGGATCGTGCGGCCCTCGGGGATATAAGGATAGATGATGGTTTCCATAGGTTTGCCTCATTGTACAGCCCGAGGCGGGATAACATAATCTGGGCACAAGGGGAATCATTGCCGCGATTGCCCGAATCCTAGGAGACCGTATAATTCGGCCCATGGCCCGGTTTGACAAAATATACCAGGAAATGCTTAAACGAATTGTCAAAGAAGGCGTGCGCGAATTGAATCGGCGTACCGGACACGAGACCGCAGCGATCCCCGGACTCCACTTCTCTATTGATATCGAAAAGGAGGGCTTTCCGCTTCTTACACTACGTAAGATCCCGGTCAAGATGTTCGTTGCCGAACAGATATGGTTCATCTCAGGTGCACGCAAGCCCGCCGATTTCTTACGTGAGTTTACTAAGATTTGGGATGTCTTTACCAATCCCGCAGACATAGTCACCGTCGCGTATGGGTATCGTTGGCGCAAACATTTTGGACGCGACCAGCTCGCACTCCTTATAAAACTACTCAAGGCCGATTCGAGTTCCCGCCACGGCGTTGTCGTTACGTGGGATCCGGCAAGTGACGGACTCGGCGGTACTGGACGTAAAAACGTCCCGTGCCCCTATACGTTTACGGTCAACATCATCAACGGCCGACTGAATCTTCACAACATCGTGCGTTCCAACGATATGGTGCTCGGATTTCCGAGCGATGTTGCCGGATTCGCGCTCCTGCAGACAATGCTCGCACAAAAACTTGGAGTGAGGCCGGGCGTCTATTCGCACTCCATCTCCAACGCACATATTTATGATAACCAATACAATGCCGCGCAGGAATTGATAAGCAGAAAGTGTGACCATAAGGCGATCCACATTGTCCTGCCGAAGAACTCGTACGAGCGTGCCGAGAAGAAAGATCCGAAGCTCGTCGAACAAATCGCAGCCCAATTCTCGGAACAATATTTGCCCCAGCCGGCCATTACCGGATTGCAGATAGTGCTGTAGAATAGCCGTATATCTATATGTCTGTCCTCACCAGAGAAGAGATACTCGCGCGGATTATCGCAGGGGACATCGGCATCTCACCAAGCCTGGATGCCTTCCAGCTACAGGCGCACGCGGTAGATTTACGCCTCGGATTCACCTTCCTCATTCCTAAAGCGTGGCGGATGACGGAGAAGGGGCGGGAGGCGTTCTCGATCGACCCTCTTAAGGATCACGGGCCGGAGTACTTTGATGTCATCGAACTTGAACAAGGCCAATCATTTGACCTCCTGCCTCAAGAATATGTCCTCGTTTCGACCTTCGAAACGATAAAGCTCCCCCACGACCTGATGGGCATTCTCTATCCGCGTTCATCCGTGAATCGCAAGGGACTCTCGGTTGATCTCACTGGCATTATCGATGCCGGCTATGAAGGACCGCTCACACTCCCGATACGTAACAACACGAACTCTCAAGTCATAGAGCTTCATCCGGGCGAGCGCATCTGCCAAGTCGTCTTTGAAGAATTAGTTCACCCTATAAAGGCACGCAAGAGTCGTTGGCACATGAAAGATGTTGTGGATAAGGGAAAAAAAGAAAAGTCCAAAGAAATGAAACTCGTTTTCAGTGGGGACATCAAAAAACTCAAGAAAGACAATCCTGTCTCGTAGCATGTGTATGTGCTGCCACTATGACGATACAGCCAATACGAACTCGGGTGTTTAAGGAAGATGAAGATCTTATCGCTTTCATCCTCGAACATATAACGCAATTGGCAGAAGGCTCCATCCTCGCCGTTACTTCGAAGATTGTCGCGCTCTCGGAAGGTAGGACTGCGATTATTAGTTCCCCAGAGGACCGCGAACGCATCATCAAAGAAGAGAGTCAGTTTATGTTACGCACAGAATATACATGGCTCACGATCAAAGATGGGACGGTGATGGCGTCTGCCGGCGTGGATGAATCGAATGCCAATGGCAAGCTTATACTTTTACCGAAAGACAGTTTTGTTGCTGCTGAAAAGATTCGCGATTGGGTTCGGAAAAACTACAAGATCAAGAACATCGGTATTGTTATAACCGATAGTCGTCTTTTGCCCCTGCGTGCCGGTATTATCGGCGTAGCGCTCGGCTATGCCGGGTTCAATGGCATTCGCAATTACATCGGTACCCCAGACATATTTGGACGCATCCTTAGTCTTTCACAAACAGATATTGCTGACAGCCTCGCGACGGCGGCAGTCCTCGAAATGGGCGAGGGCAACGAACAGCAGCCGCTTGCCATCATCGAAAATCCGCCAGTCGAATGGACGGAGGTAGTAGACCAAAACGAGCTCAAAATAGATATCAAAGATGATCTCTACCGGCCTCTATTTGAACACTTACCCGATATCGATCTATGAACAAGCCTCGTATCAGCATTGTCGTCGCTATAGGCAATGGCCGGCTTCACAACCGCGTCCTCGGGAAAGGGAATGAACTCATTTGGCATATCCCAGACGACCTTAAGCGTTTCCGCGATCTGACGCGTGGTCATCCTGTCGTGATGGGTCGTAAGACTTTCGAATCGATCGTTGCGATGCGGGGTAGTGGATTGCCGAATCGCCCCAACATTGTCGTTACACGTGATCCGAATTGGGAGTTTAAGGATGCGATCGTTGCGCATTCGCTTGAAGAGGGGATTGCAAAGGCGAAAGAGCTCGATCAAGAAGAGATATTCATTGGTGGTGGTGGAGAGATTTATACGCAAGCGCTCCCACTCGTCGACAAGCTTTATCTCACGCTCATCGACGATGAGAAAGAAGGGGACTCATTTTTCCCTGCATACGAAGACGAATTCACAAAAAAGACGTTTGAGGAAGCGCGTGAATGGAATGGACTGAAATACCGCTGGGTAGATCTCGAGCGCGGCTAAGAGTAATCATATCAAGGTTAAACCTTGATATGGTTTACTGCTTGAGGCCGAGGCCGGTTTTGATGAGATACCAATTGATGCCGATGAGAATCGCGATAAGAGCGAGAAGGATGCCGATGCACGTCCAGATCGAGACGTCGGCGAAGCCGAGGAAGCCGAAGCGGAAGCCGTTGATGAGGTAGAAGAGCGGGTTGACGTACGTGACGTACTGCGCGAGCTGCGGGAGCGTATGAACCGAATAGAAGATACCGCCGAGGTAGGTGAGTGGTGTGAGGACGAAGGTGGGGACGATGTTGATGGCGTCGATCGACTTTGCATACACACCGTTTACCAGCCCCGCGAGCGCAAAGACAAGCGCGGTGAGGATCGCAAAGAATAAGATAATCGCGAGGTTGGCAATCGTGAGATGCAGACCGGTGAAGAAAATCGAAACCAAGAGGACAATAGCGCCGACCAAGACCCCGCGAATGACACCGCCCGAGACGAACCCGGCGATCATGAGCCACGGCGGCATCGGCGAGACGAGGAGCTCGTCGATGGAGCGCGCGAAGAATTTCGACTGGAAGAAAGTGAATGAAGAATTCGCATACGCGTTGGTCACTATCGCCATCATCACAAGCCCCGGCACGACGAACTGCATATAGGGGACTCCCTGCATCGTGCCGATGCGGCTGCCCAAGACGCTTCCGAAGATGAGGAAGTACAGACACGAGGTGATGACGCTGGGCAAAAAGGTCTGCACCCAAATGCGGAAGATGCGCACCATGTCTTTGCGCAGCATCGTATAAAAGGCGATCCATTGATGGTAGGTATCCATACTATTTTTTATCGTCGCGAATGAGTTTTAGAAATACTTCTTCGAGCCTCCCTCCTCGGAACCCCTCCTTTTTGGATTCTTCGCTGCCGTGTTTCTCGAGGATTGCTTGCATCGCGCCTTGCTCGACTATTTCGCCCCTGTTGATTATTGCCACGTGTTTGGCGAGCTGCTCGGCTTCTTCGAGGTAGTGAGTCGTCAGCAGTATCGTGAGACCTTTTTTGCTCAAGCCCGAAAGATAATCCCACATACTTCTTCGCAGCTCGACGTCCACACCCGCAGTCGGCTCATCGAGGATAAGAAACTTCGGGCTATGGATGAGCGCGCGGGCGATCATGAGGCGTCGCTTCATGCCACCGGAGAGCTGCATACCGGAGCCGTACATCTTGTCGCCAAGGCCGAGATCGGTAAGGAGCATTTCGGCGCGCGGGATTGCTTCCTTGCGCGGAATGCCGTAATAGCCGCCTTGATTGACCACGACGTCGATGAGCTTTTCGAACGGATTGAAATTTATTTCTTGACCGACGAGGCCGATGAACGTCTTGGCGAGTTCGGTCTCTCGGTCGATATTGTGTCCGAAGACTTCGACGGTGCCGCTCGACTTGTTGACCAAGCCCGTCGCGATGCCGATGATCGTTGTCTTGCCCGCGCCGTTGGGTCCGAGCAAAGCGAAGAAATCCCCCTCAGGAATCTCGAACGACACGCCCTTAAGCGCAACAACGCCGTTGCCGTACGTCTTCTTTAAATCTTTGATTGAGAGTGCGGACGACATTGAGCGGCCATTCTACCATAAAAAGAAAAAGGCCGCCCGAACCCGTAAGGTAAGGACGGCTTTTGGCTTGCCGATCAGGGATCGGCGGTTGTCGCTAGGCCTTCCTGCCCGCGATCGTCCGAAGACGACTGGCAGCGTTGGCGCCGTCGATCTGGCTGGTACACGTGTGACAGTAGCAGGCGAAGTCGTGGACGTCCTCCTCGGACAGCCCCAGGTTATCCATGACTCTGCCGATCGTGCCGTTCGTGGGGAGACCGATGTCGCCGAGCGTCGTTTCAACGTGCGCGAAGATGTTGTCGGTGGTCGAGGTCGTCCGAAGCGTCTCAGTCGCCCAATATTCGGTCTCGACGAGCAGCTTGAATCGCCGATTGCCGGTCTGAGCGAATGAAGCCGCGACGTGTTCGAGCAGTTGTGCCCTCGTCATCAATACGCCGATGGGTCGCGCTTCTCCTGTGGCGGCGAGTGCCGCAAGGTCTAGGGTCTTCGTCATCACAAAGCTCCTGCGTTATCGGAACACAGCTAAGCCCATTGGCTTAACCGCTCCTCTTCTGAACTTACAATATTTCGCTCATCCTTGCAACCCAGAAGGCCTCAAACCTGTTTATAACATTTATAACAGCGAACCGAGGTATTCGTACGTCTCCCGATAATCCTTCACCGGCTTGGTCTCCATAACACCGACGACGGTCTCGTCATTGCCGCCGGGGAAGAGTGCATCACCGATGTAGAGGCATTCGTCCTTCTGCCAGGTGTAGTGATCCATGAGTTTGCGACAATTGTAGCCCTTGTTTTTGCCTTTCTGATAGATGTCAAAATTAGTCGTGCCGCCGATCGTAACCTCGATGCCGTGTTCTTGCCCGAGCCGCTCCACCTCTTCATGCAAATCTTTGAGAATAGCTCGACGTTTAGAAAAATCAGGGTCGAATTTTTCTTTTAGATTGATGTCCGCGTGCTGGCCAATGAAGCTGAATGATATCTGGCACCCACGATCCTCCAGCAAGTCGTTTTCGTCGGGCACGATGGTCGGTGTGTGCGCACGGGCGAGCAGTATAAACTTCTTGATCGCTTCTTTCTGCGATTCAGAAAGAGGAAGCTCCCACAGAAGCACGCGATCTTTATCGAATGCGCGATTGCCGTTCTGCGTGAGCGAATAGTAGGAGCCTTTGCTCCTATCGGTCATGCGGCTCCAAATATTCTTCTCGCTCGAGCCTGAGACGACGATCACGTCCGCACGCTTCGCGAATGCGACGAGAATCTCCTCATGTTCGGGGAGTATCGGTGACTTGCTCCTCGTGAGCGTGTTGTCGAAGTCGAAGAAGAAATGCTTGGCGGACATATTAATCAGCTCCGCAAGGCGTTGCCTTGCGGAAAGAATCGGTTTAGTCCTTGAGCGGCAAGTCGATAAGATAATCCTCCTTGCCGAGGTTGACGCCGTTCTTGCGCAGAATGCTATAGGCCGTCGTGACGTGGAAGTAGAAGTTGGGCATGAGGTATTCGGTCGCGTATTCGAAGCCGGTCGTGTGCTTGCCCTTCCAGTAGGGAAGTGAGATCTTGATAGCTTCGTTGCCGATGACTTGCTCGGGCTTGATGGTTTTCACGAACGCAATCGTCTTATCGATGCGGGCTTTGAGCTCCGCGACGGTCTTTTCATCATCCTCGAACTTCGGCGCCTCTACTTGTGCGAGGCGAGCACTGCCATTCTTGGCATTGTCACAAGCGATTTGTACTTGCCGCACGAAGGGGAATTGGTCGGAGATGAGATGATCATTCAAGAGTGCGCTTTCTTGCATACCGGCCGGATGCCATTCCTGCTG
>Ga0335069_10001694_pt1 | contig 35289 bp, 33 predicted proteins | sample Lox_Sample_11_FD_206714 | JGI IMG/M metagenome (GOLD analysis project Ga0335069, IMG submission 206714) | Soil microbial communities from Loxahatchee National Wildlife Refuge, Florida, United States - Lox_Sample_1.1 | ecosystem: Environmental > Terrestrial > Soil > Wetlands | place: USA... | reverse complement strand
CAATCGGGCATCGCGGTCTCAACGACCAGCAAGCTCGTACCTTTGGGCTTGAAGACGCGAACCTTGATTGATTCTTCGCGATGCTCAAAAAAGGCGAAGCCGCTTGAAGCGATAGCCGAACGTCGAGCGGCGGGAAATTCATCGGCCAGGTCCGCCGCCAAACGGGCGAACATCCGATCGGTGAATAGCGTTAATCTGCGCGCCTGATGATCGTCAGGACGTTCCTGCACAGATGACTGACCAACATTAAGCTCAGTTGCCAAAGCCACCCCCGCCACAAACACTCATTCGAACGGTCGCAGTATATAATGAATAGTTACCCGCTATGGAGCGATTCGAAATCGGCACGATGAGCTTCGGTCCCTACGGTATCGCTCGCGCAGGGGGTAAGACGATCCTAATCCCTGAGGTTGCGCCCGGCGACGTCGTCGAAGCCGAGGTTGTTGCAGCACGGCGCGACTATACGATCGCACGTCCGGTGCAGCTGGTTCAGCCGGGTCCCGACCGACGCGAGGCTCTTTGCCGCTATCGACCCCAATGCGGCGGATGTGATTGGCAACAGATCCATTACTCGGCGCAGGTGCGCATCAAGGCAGACCTGCTCGTGGCGGAGTTCCGGCGGTCTTTTGGGGTAGAGCTCGATCCTGTCGGGCTGGTCGAACCGGCAACGACTGAATTCGCCTATCGATCGCGCGTGCGGCTCAAGGTCAGTGCAGAGGGTTCAATCGGGTATCACCAACTTGGGAGCAATCGATTAGTACCGATCGCGGAATGCCCGGTCGCTGGTATCGACCTGAAGCCCGCCGCATCCCTGGCCTCGGCTTTGGGCAAACGATGCGACGAAATCGAAGCCGTTAAGGCCGGCGATCATGAGGTTCTCGTGGTGACCCTCAAGCGGCCTCTCGACAAGCGTGACCTAGCGATTGCGCGGCAAATGGTCGACGCGGATGACCATCGAGTCGCCGGGATCGTCATGCGCGGGGGCGATCAGCGGACTGTAGTAGGTCGCGCCACGATTACCGTAGAGGCGGAGGACGGTTGCTTAATCGAGGGCGAGGCCGATCGTTTCAGCCAGGTGAATCCGGAGCAGAATCGAAAACTAGTGGCGCACGTTATGGCGTCGGCAGGAATCGCGCCTAATGATGTCGTACTCGATCTCTTCTGTGGCGCGGGGAACCTGAGCTTGCCGGCGGCGCGACGCGGAGCGGTGGTGACGGGCGTCGATGCGGACGAACTGGCGATCGCGGCGGCGCGCGAGAACGCGATCCGGATGAAGTTGAAGCAAGCGCAGTTCATCGCAATGGCAGCGGCGGACACCGCGCAATTTTTGCAACGCGCGAAATATCGCCCGACAGTTGTAACGCTGGATCCGCCGCGAACGGGGGCGCTCCCGCTGATGGATGTGATCGCGAAGCTCAAGCCGCAGCGGATCATCTATGTATCATGCGACGTCGCCACGCTGGTACGTGACCTCGCGGTGCTGACGAAAGATGCCTATCGAATCGGTCGCGTAGCCGGATTCGATTTCTTCCCGAATACCCATCATGTGGAAGTCGTAGCTGAGGCGCTATTGACTTAGGTTCAAGGTGGTCCCTAATCTTAGCAGGGGTGGTTCCCAACGCCTTCCCGCCAGAGGTGTGCACCGAGCGATGCCCAACAAGCCGGAAAAGCTAGCGCGACCCAAGATCACAATTATACCGGGCCGTGGCGTGGCCCAGACGATCAATTACCTGCTCGAAGACCGTGATGATCTCGAGTGGATAATCGCCGTTGGCCGCACCAAGAATGGTGAACTCTTCTTCTATGACACCGGCGGCGATATCGTTGAGGACCTCGGTACGCTTGAGTATCTCAAGGCGCGAATCGTGCGCGCTCACTTTGGCGACGAATACGAATAAGCCACTCTTCGCCTACATCAATAAGCGGTTTTCCCTCACGGCGCTGATAATAGTCAGCGCCGTCGTTTTTCGCGGTGCTCTCGCCTCGGCCGGGCAGGTGCAGACCCTGCCGTCGCAGCAAAACCTGCCCGCGCCACATCCGTCGGTCGCGCCGTTCAGCAATCAGAATCAAGGCCAGGGCGAGGAGACGATCCCGCCTCCCGCACTTCCCGGATCACAAGGTGGAACGAAGGAGATTCCGCTGCCCGAGGTGTTTCGCGGATGCTGGCACGGCATCGTCTCGCAAGTTGATGCGATCGTGCCAATCGACCCGCGCGCCGCGCATACGATTTGGCTGACGAAGACCTATACGCTCTGCTACAAACAGGCGGGTTACAACGGGAAGTGGGTGCTGACCTTCGCGCAGGGCGCGGTGGCTGATCGCAGTCGAGTACAAGATCAACGCCAGGCAATTCGTGTCGAATCCGTCAGTGGCGCGGATCGGGCCGAGATCACTGCCTACCTGCATTTCCGCTCAAGCGGGGTAAGTATTTTCGGGATGCCGACGGGAATAGTGAACGTGCAGGACGAACTTGCCCATCTGCATTGCTACGTGATGCCGGATCAGCAGGAGATGGATGTGCGAGCGAAGGTCTTCGTCGAAACCGATGGCAAGCCTTCGGTTAATATCTTCTGGCACACGCGCTTTTTTCGCTCTCCGTCCTAGGATTAGGGATCAATCCTCGAACGGCTCGGTCGGTGGCGTGACCATGATCGCGCCACGTTCGATCGTGAGGGGGATACGATAGAGAAATTTGCCGCACGCGCTGCGCGGGCCGGCGATACACTCTCCAGTCGCCGGGTCGTAATAGGCGTTATGCGTCTGGCACATCAGATAGCGGCCCTGTTCAGCGAAAAACTGATTATCGACCCAATCCATCGCCATCGGCACGTGGCGGCATCGATTTACATAAGCGTGAAGTTCCCCGTGATAATTGATGACGAAGCATTCCTCGTCGATGCCGTTGATCGGCAGCATGAATTTCATCGAATGGCCGGGCTCGATCGCCGACGCGAGTCCGACGCGATAACGCTGCGCCGAGGTGACCGGTTCCGCACGAACCTGATCCCGATGTGGGTTGGCGAGTGATGCGCGTCGCTTCTTGTCAGACACGAAAAGGAGTCTTTCCTGCTCGAATCCACAAGTCCAGCGCGCATCGCAAAAAGGCTGCTTGCCGCGATGCGCTGTGCGCCCGTAACATCAATGAGGTTAGAGTCTTGTTCGAGGCAGTGGGGAGTAGCTGATGATCGAAAAGCCGCGAATTCGTCCGGTTGAAGTTATGCCGGTACAACAGGATGATCAGACGTACGTCATGTTGCGTGATCCCTCGGGCGTTGCTCCTGAGCCGATTGTTATCGGCGGGGGAGCCTATTTCCTTGTAACGCTCTTCGACGGCAATAACGATCGGCGCGATATTCAGGCCGCCTTCATGCGGCGCTTCGGGGAGCTATTGCCCTCGGAGCATCTCGATGGCCTGATCGAGGCTCTCGACAAGGGCTACTTTCTCGATTCGCCTGCTTATGCCGATCGGGTGCGCGAAATTCATGAAGCCTTCGCGCAGTCGCCGCAGCGACCAGCCGCGCTGGCGGGGCTCGCATACGACAACGATCCGGTTCGTTTACGCGCTGAGATTGCGAGCTATTTCGCACGGCCCGGAGCGCCGGGAGCGATTCCGACACCGCGTGGTGACGGACCGGGACTGAGCGGTCTGATTTCGCCCCATATCGATCCGCGGCGTGGAGGCGCGGCATACGCGCATGCCTATGGAGAATTGCTCACGCGGGAGCGACCCGACCTGGTGGTGATTCTCGGAACGTCGCACTACGGGATGAGCTCGCAGCTCTTCACCGCCACGCGCAAGGATTACGCGACGCCGCTCGGCACGGTCGCGACCGACAGCGAATTCGCCGAACGGTTGGCCGCGCGCTACAAGGAAGGCGACCTGTTCGCGCAGGAAATTGCGCATCGTAATGAGCACTCGATCGAATTCCAGGCGTTGTTTCTGGCTTGGGCAATCGGGACAGCGGGCTACAAGATCGTCCCGATTCTCGTTGGTTCGTTCCACGAGATGGTCCATTCGGGAGAGACGCCCGGCTTCGATGGTCGCGTGCGGGGTTTTATCGATGCGTTACGCGCGGAGATTGAGGCCGATCAGCGCAATGTGCTGATTATCGCGGGCGTGGACTTCGCGCACGTCGGCAAAAAGTTCGGCGACAGCTTCTCGGCCGACGAGAAGGTTGCTGAGTGGGTGCGCGGCGAGGACCTCGCGTTGATCGAGAATATCAAGCGCGGCGATCCCGATGGATTCTTCGCAGAGGTCGCGAAGGACAAGGATGCGCGGAAAATTTGCGGTCTCTCGCCGATGTACACGCAGCTCGAACTGCTGCGCGGTCACAACGCGCGGCTGCTGATGCACGATATCGCGATGGAGCCGCAGACCGAGTCGGCGGTCTCGTTTGCGAGTCTCGCGATTGACTAGGTCAGCGCGAATGCTGCTTTAGAAATTCGCGAACCTGCTTGGCCGCGGTCGGTGCAACGTCGGGCGCTTTCCAGCTGCGGATCATCCCGATCTTCGGATTCAGCTGCACGATTTCGTCGGAGATCGGCCCGGGATGATAGAGATCGTCGCCGCGCAGCACGACCATCGGAATCGTGCACGAGCGTAGGAAATCGCGTGACACTGAGAAAACGAAGTCGCTGCCGTACATGCTCTCGCGGAAAGTCTTGAAGGTCGCATCGTCGGCGACGCCGGCCTCGCGCAGCTCCAGCGCCCAGCCGTCGAACATCTCGCGGAAGGCCGAACGATTCTCGTGCAGGCCAATCGGGTTCTGCAGGACTGCCGAGATGATCCGATTCGGGGCCGCCTGAGCAATACTCAGGCAATAGGACGAGCCAATACATCCACCCATCACATGGCAGCGATCGATCTTGAGATGGTCGAGCAGCGCGAGATGGTCGTTGGTGTAGGTCATCCATCCGTCAGTGGCGCTGACGGGGCCGCGCGAGCGCGGTGTGGCGTTGCGCTGATCCATCGCGATCACGCGAAAATCAGCGGCGAATTCCTTCGTCGGATCGAAGGGGCTGCGATGCCAGAAATCGACGGCGGAGCGCATCCCGCCGGGCGCGAAAAGCAGGATCGGAAAACCTGAACCGAACTCCTCGTAGTACAGTGAGACTCCGTTGCGTTCGAAAGTCGGCATGATTAGCTTCGCTCCTTTAGAATCTCCCTTCTACCAGGACGCCTTTTTCGCGCAGTTCGGCGATCTCCTTGTTGCTACGGCCGAGCCAATCGCGCAGGATCTCGTCGTTGTGCTGCCCGAGGGTTGGCGTTTCGAGCGGCAGCGGTTCCGGAATCGCCGAGAAGCGCAGCGGAAAGCCCGGAATCTCGAACTTGCCCGCAATCGGATCTTCGACGGTGCGAACGGTGCCGCGCGCTCGCAGGTGCGGATGACTCACGGTCTCTTCGATCGATAGAACGGGCGCACACGGGACGGCGTTTTTCTGCATGTGCTCAACGGCGCTATCGCGATCAGGGAACGTAGCGAGCCAGTCTTCAATCAGCTTGATCATCTCGGCGCGATTCGCGAGCCGCCCCGCATCGGTGCCCATCTTCTGATCGGTCACAAGGTCCGGGCGATTCATCGCCTTGCAGAGGTCTTTCCAATGATGGAGGAACGACATGATCACAATCCATCCGCCATTCGCCTTGAAGACGCCCGCGGGCGCGACGTAGTTCAGATGGGGGCCCTGACGCGAGGGCTTGAGCTGGCCGTTGCTGCCGCTGTACTGATGCACGCTGACTTCGTGGCAGTGGTAGTAAACGTCGAGCAGGCCAACATCGAGATGCTGCCCCTTACCGGTGTGATCGCGATAGCGCAGCGCCGCCAGAATCGCGAGGGCGCCGTGCACGCCGGTATTAACATCGCCAACCGCGACAAGCGGGATATAGGGTGTGCCACCCGCCTCACCGATCATTGAGGTGGCTCCGGAATAAGCCTGCGCGATGAAATCATAACCCGGCAACTTGGCGAGCGGTCCGCTCTGACCGAGCGCCGAGATCGAGCAGAGGATAATATCCTGCTTCATCTCGCGCAGGCGGTCGTAGCCGAGCCCCATCTCCTGCATCGTTCCGGGCTTGAAGTTTTCGACGACGACATCGACTTTGGGTATGAGCGATGTGACGAGGGCCATCCCGCGTGGATCCCGCAGATCAACACACAGGCTCTTTTTGCCGCGATTCTGCTGGATGTAATAGAGGCTCCGATCGTTGCGCAGCTTCGACATCCCGCGAGTCATATCGCCGCTCGGCGCAGCCTCAACCTTGATTACGTCGGCGCCCATCTCAACGAGCATCCGGGTGCACGAGGGACCTGCTAGGGCGCGTGAAAAATCGAGTACTTTGAGGCCGGTAAGTGCGTGTTCCATCGTGGGTTGATCCTCGGGATTTCAGTTAGGGCTGGATAACTCTTAGCGCACCTTCAGGTTCGTGCCAGTTGCTTGCGAGGCCGTACTCGCCATCTTGGTACCGGCATCATAGTAGCGTCGTGCCCAGATTCCGGAGTAGGGCTCGTTCGCCGTAGGCATCCGCCAGGTCGTGATTTTGGCCTTCGCGCTATCGATGCCGATGAGCGCGCGGGGCTGGTCCTTGGTTTCGGTGAGATAGTAGTCCGCCGAGGCCTCGTCGACGTAGCGGCATGCGATCCTGCGATATACATCGTCCCACTGGCGATCCTGTCCCACTTCGAAAAGGATATTGGCTTTACCTTCGAACAGGACTTTGCGATAGCTCCCGGCCTCCTCGTCGATCGTGACGGCGACACGGGGATCGCGACGGACATTCGCGAGAAAGAGCGAGTGCTTGCGCGGGGTGATCAGCACCTTGCCGTTCTCAAAAATGAACCAGACCGGGACCACGCTGGGCGCCCCGGAGGCGCTAATCGTGGCGATACGGGCCAGATGGCCGCGCTCGGCAAGGAAATCTCGGCATTCTTGGTCGGTTAATTTAGGCATGATCGATCCCCAAGTCTTGATGATGTTTGATTAGAGCCGAGATACTGCGGCGTGAGGAGGCCGCGAGATTCATCGGCTCGCAGACTCGCCTCTGAATGACAGAAAGTGGTGTTCGCGAGTTGTTCACGAGCTCTAGGCATGAGAGGAGCGCTCTTCATCATGCCAAGATGCCACCGCCATCGACGGTGAGGGTGATTCCAGTAACAAAACCGTTTTTCATCAGGAAGAGCACGGCATCGGCGATCTCCTCGGGACGGCCCGGCCGTTTCACGGGCAAGCGGCGCGAATAATCCTGGATGATTTCATCGCGCTTGTCGCCGAGGACGTCGAGGAAAGGGGTATCGACGAGTCCCGGCTGGATCACGTTCACGCGAATCGGCGCGAGATCGAGCGCCAGGGAGCGGGCGAAACCTTCGACCGCCGCGCATGACGCGGTCGCAACCGAAGCGCCCGGCAACGGCCGAATCGCCGCAGTGCCCGACATGAAGGTAATCGAGCCGCCGGCACCCATCTTGGGCGCCGCATATTTGGCCGCATAGAGCGCGCCCCAGAAGCGCATGTCGATCGCCGTGCGCATCGCATCGCTGGCAGGTGTAAGCTTCGGATCAAAGGCAACGGTTCCCGCGGTGATGAAAACATGGTCGACGTGAGCAAAGCTCGCGAAGAGATCGCGGGTGCCGGCTTCATCGGTGACGTCGAGTGCAACCGTCCGCACGTCGGTTTCAAGCGCCGTGCGTGCGCGCTCGAGTTTATCGCGCGACCGGCCGGTGATTATTACCTTGGCGCCTTCAGCAAGCGCGGCTTTTGCCGTAGCCAGCCCAATACCCGAGCTGCCACCTAAAATTACAACCGTCTGGTCCTTCAGGGACATCGGTGATTCTCCCGAATGATGCGAATTGCGAGGCTCATCCTCGCAAAGCTGGTGGTGCTTTCTCAAGCGCAAGACTATCGGAGGTTTTCGTGCGATCGAGTGACGTGACTTAACAGTCCGGTAACGATTGGGGTTTCAGCGACCTGGATGCGCAGCTATCGTAAGTGTTTCGCGGGTTTCCCTGATGGCAAGCACTGCAACAACCGGACGGCGGCTTCTCGGCACGGCGGGATCGCTCCTCGCGATCGCGCTTGTGATGGCGCTGTTCTTTGCCTATCGCAAATACCAGCCCGCAATTCATCCGCCGCGCCTGAGAGTTCACGCGCGGGCGTTACCTTATTACGCTCTTTGCTCTTTCAGCCGGATGCTTGCCGCTTACGTGATCGCCCTGGCTTTCTCGCTGGTCTATGGAACAGCGGCCGCGGCCAGCCGTGCGCGCGAGCGTATCCTGATCCCGATTATCGATATCGCACAGTCAGTGCCGGTCGTTGGGTTCTTCCCCGCCGCGATCTACTTCTTCGTGTCGCTCGCGCGAGGGCGGATGGGTGTCGAGTTCGCCGCCGTGTTTCTCATCTTCACCAGCATGGCGTGGAATATGGTGTTGGGCGTCTTCGAGTCCGTCCGTACGATACCCAATGACTCTTTGGAGGCGCTCGACTCTTTTGGCGCAAGCCGATGGCTCAAGCTCCGGCGCCTGATCCTGCCAGCCTGCGTGCCGAAGCTGGTCTATAACTCGATCCTGTCATGGGTCGCGGGATGGTACTACCTGATCGCCTGCGAAATTATCACGGCGGGTCCTGCTGAGTATCGTCTACCAGGCTTGGGCAGCTACCTGATGACGGCGGCCGATAAGGGCCGGGCTGCTGAATTGGTCGCCGGCCTTTTCGTGCTCCTCGCGATTATCGTGGCGATGGACGTGATCGTATGGCAGCCGCTATCCACGTGGGCGGAGAAGTTCCGCTACGAGTTTGCAGCCAGCACGGAATCGACCCGGTCGATCCAGTTCCTAGAAGCTCTGAATGGAATTGGCCCCGCGTTCTTGGGGATCATCCAGGCCGCGCTGAGGCCGATCGCCCGGGGAGCGAATGCGATAGCGCAAGCGGCCCCATCGTTCGACCGCGAAGCCTACCCGCGGCTAATTCGGATCGGTCGGATCTTGCGCATCACTGTAATTGCAACCCTTCTATTCGTGGTCGCTTACGGTGTGATCGAGGGATCGATCGCACTCATTCGCACCTTGATGCAACCCTGGCCGGATACCGTCAGATCGATTCCGGGCGCGACGCTCGCTTCGATGCTGCGGATGATCGTCGCTTATCTGATCTCGCTCGCCTGGACTCTGCCCTGCGCGATCTACGCGAGCGAGAATCCGCGCTTCGCCCGTGCTCTCGCGCCGGTTGCCGAGATCGTGGGATCAATCCCGGCGACTGCGCTCTTTCCTCTAATCGTGCTTTTCGTTATTCGCGCCACGGGTGGCATGAATCTGGCCTCGATCCTTCTAATTCTGACCGGGATGCAGTGGTATCTGCTGTTCAACCTGCTCGGTGGCGTCAGCCAGATTCCCGCCGATTTGAAGGAGGCGGCGCGATCGTTCGGACTCAGCCGCGTCGCCACCTGGCGTAAGCTGACGCTCCCGGTTTTGGCCCCATCGCTGCTGACGGGCAGTATCACGGCGTGGGGCGGTGGATGGAATGCGCTGATACTCTCCGAGTATTTCCCGTATCGTGGGGTCACCTACAAGGTCTTTGGGTTGGGCGCGATGCTCGATGTGGCCACCTACGAAAACAGCAAGTCCAGCGGTCTGATGATTCTTTTGACCCTGCTTTCGATGATTTTAGTCGTGTTATTGTTAAATCGCTTCTTCTGGCGAAGGCTTTATGACCTTGCCACAGAGCGGTATCGGATTGATTACTGAAGAGGTCATCGATGCGCGATAGGGATTGCCCAGACCCATGGCCCTGCTTGAGCTTAACCACGTCTCCAAGAGCTTCACTCACTCCAAGGGATCGCTCCGGGTACTGGAGGATATCTCCTTCTCGATCGAGGAGGGGCAGTTCGTTGCGATCGTCGGTCCTTCCGGATGCGGGAAGTCGACGATGCTACGGATTATCAACGGACTGATGCCTCCGACAGAAGGACAGGTGCTCTACGACGGTAAACAGGTCGACACGATTAACCCTGAATGTGCCCTCGTCTTCCAGTCGTTCGCGCTGATGCCCTGGCTATCGGTTAAGGCCAATGTCGAATTGGGACTCGAGGCGCGTGGAGTTCCTCCCGCGGAGCGCGAGAAGCGCGCGAGCTTCTATATCGACAAGGTCGGACTCGATGGCTTCGAAGAGGCGTATCCGAGAGAATTGTCGGGCGGAATGAAGCAGCGTGTCGGCCTTGCCCGTGCGCTCGCGGTCGGTCCACGCATGTTACTAATGGACGAGCCCTTCTCGGCATTGGACGCGCTGACGGCGATCACCTTACGCGAGGAGTTGACCGACATCTGGCAATCGCGCGATATGCCAGTACATACGATCGTGATCGTTACCCATATTATCGAAGAGGCGGTCGAACTGGCCGACCGTATCCTGGTTTTCTCACCCCATCCGGGAAGGCTTGCCGCGGATCTGAAGGTGGATCTGCCGCGACCCCGTGATCGGCGCAAAGAGGGTTTTAACGCCCTCACCGACAAAGTTTTCTCACTAATTGAGGAGCGTTCCTAATGCCCGTCGACGACGGCATCAATCCGATTCCGGATTGTCCGGTTACGTGGATTTTCGGCTTGCTGGAAACATTGGAGGACCGTGGTGGCCGCGACGACGGTTACAAGATCGCGCGGGAGCTCCAGTTCAAATACGACGACCTGCTCAAAGTAATGAAGGCAGCCGAAATTCTGGGGTTTGTTTCCACCCCTGACGGCGACGTCGTTCTGGAACCATCGGGCAAGCAGTTTCTCGAAAGCGAAGTGAATATTCGCAAGACCATGATGCGTGAGCGGCTAGAGAAGCACGGGCTTTTCAGCTACTTGATTCGGCTCCTTCGCGGGCAGGAGGATCTGTCTCTGACCAAGGAAGTGGTCGAAGAACATCTGGCGATGCTGCTGCCGAATGAGCCGCCCGAAAAAATGTTTTCGACGATCGTGAATTGGGGGCGTTTTGCCGAGCTTTTCGGCTATAACAAGGACGAAGACCGCTTCTACCTCGATCAAGAACAATAGGAGCGGAAGAACGGAGGCGAATATGTCGACTGAAGCAGAAGCAATCGTAAGCGATTTTTGTAATGCGTGGGCTCGGCTGAATATCGATCAGGTGATGGATTTCTTCACCGACGATGCGGTCTACCACAATATCCCGCTGCCCAAGGCCGAGGGTAAAGCCGCGATCCGCAAGACGATCGAAGGGCTGTTGAAGGGTACCACCTGGCTCGAATTCAAGATCCTGCACTCGGCATCGGTGGGAAACGTCGTGATGAACGAGCGCGTCGATTCGTTTGAGGCGAAAGGCAAGCGGATGTCGTTGCCGGTCATGGGCGTCTTCGAGACGACCTCGAACGGCAAGATCAAGGCATGGCGTGACTACTTCGACATGAAGATGTTCACGGATCAGATGAAATAGCGATCGCGACGACCGGTGTGCCCTTGCGCACGCCGGTCGCGTTCATCCAGTTCCATCGTCGTGAAGTTCGCTCTTGCCGCCGGTATTATCGCTCTGGTCAGTATGGCGACGATCAACAGCGCAAACGGCGGGATAACCGACCCCACCAAGCTCGTTGATCTCACCTACGTCTTCGACACCAACACCGTCTATTGGCCAACCGAGCCGCCATTAGTTCATCAGTTTGAACATTACGGGATGACGCCCGGGGGATACTTTTATTCCTCGGCCAAGTTTGCCGCGCCTGAACATGGCGGAACGCATATGGATGCGCCCATCCATTTCAGCGCCAATGGGATGACTGCGGATCAGGTGCCGCTTTCCTCGACGGTGGGTCCGGCAGTTGTGATCGATTTTTCCTCACGCACCGCGCAAGATCCCAATGCGATGCTCAGTGACGACGATATCAAGCGATGGGAGGCCGCGCACGGACCTATACCGGACGGGGCTATCGTGGTGGCCCGTTCCGGGTGGGGTCAATTCTGGCCCGACAAGAAACATTATTTGGGTACCGACAAGCACGATGACGTTGCCCATCTGCGGTTCCCCGGCTTTTCAATCGAGGCGATCAAGTTCCTTCTTGAGAATCGGAAAGCCGTTGCGATAGCGATCGACACGGCAAGTATCGACCCAGGCAATTCGAAGGATTTCCCGGTGCATCGCGCATGGCTCGGGGCTAACAAACCTGCTTTCGAGAATCTGGCTAACGCGGATAAACTGCCCCCGACTGGAGCTACGCTCTTTTGCGTACCGATGAAGATGGGCAAAGGCACCGGCGCGCCAACGCGTATCTTTGCGCTCCTTCCGTAACGGACCTACTTTCAGATGGCATCGCAAGTAGCCCACGCGATTATCGGCACCGCCGGCCATATCGATCACGGCAAGACGGCACTAATCAAAGCGCTCACTGGCCTTGAGACTGACCGGCTCAAGGAAGAGAAAGAGCGCGGAATCTCGATCGATCTCGGCTTCGCCTATTTCGATTTGCCCGACGGCAAGCGCGCCGGCGTGATCGACGTTCCGGGACACGAGCGCTTTATTCGCAACATGCTGGCCGGTGCCCATGGCGTCGATCTCGTGCTCTTTACGATCGCTGCTGACGACGGCGTGATGCCGCAGAGCGAAGAGCATCTCGATATCCTGCATCTGCTGGGTATCGGGCGCGGGATCTTTCTCATCACCAAGGCCGATCTCGCCGACGCCAAGCGTATCGAGGAGGTTCGCGAAGAGGTCGAGATCCTGACCGACGGGACTTGTCTTGAAGGTTCGCCGATCATTCCGGTATCAGCCATCACGGGACTCGGAATGGACGAGCTGCGCACGAAGATTGCCGAGCAGCTCGACGGATTCGAGGCACGCCGCGCCACGGGTCTGTTCCGCTTGCCAATCGACCGAGCCTTTACGATCAAGGGGCATGGTTTCGTTGTCACAGGTACCGCGATGGGTGCCGACGTTCAGGTGGGTCAGCGGCTGCGGGTGCTCCCCGGTGGCGGCGAGGTGCGCGTGCGCGCGCTTCAGGTTCATGGCGAAGCGGTGGAACGCGCGGGCCGCTGCCAAAGAGTTGCGATCAATCTGGGCGGTGAAAAGATTGAACTCAAGCGCGGCGACGTTTTGGGCGACGATCGCATTACGCTAACAACCACGAGGATCGATGCGCGAATCGAGGTCCGACCGGCGGCCAAGCGCCCGCTGAAGCAGAATCAACGAGTACGTTTCTTTATTGGCGCTGCCGAGACGATTGGGCGCGTGATTATCCTCGGCGGTGCGCTCGAGATCGAGCCGAAGCATCGGGGGATGGTGCAATTGGTGCTCAACGAACCCGTCGTAGCGCTCGCGGGGGATCGCTTCGTTATCCGCGATGAAACCAATGTACGAACGCTGGGCGGCGGCGTGGTGCTGAATCCGCTTGGGCGACGATCGCGCAAACCGGTCGAGGCATATATCCACAATCTCGAAACGGTTGGCGTTGGAGTCGAGCCCGCCGCCGTTGAGGCGATGTTGAACCTGCAGGAGAGTCTGGCACTAACTGCGGCGACCCTCGCGCAACTTTTCAATACTCCGATTAAGGAGATCGAGGCGTCGCTGAAGGATCCGCGCTTCGTCCGGCTCTCGCTCGGTGACGAGGAAGGCTTTACGACCGCGTCGAAGTGGAACGAACTCAAAGCGGTAACGACCGAGGCACTGACCAGGCATCATCGGGAGGAGCCCCTCGCGCCGGGTCTCGAGATGGAGTCGTTGCGTACGCGGCTACCTTACGAAGTTGCACCGCGTGCTTTCCGCGCCCTGGTCGATCGGCTGGCGCGCGAAGCGCCGATCGTCCGCGATGAAAGCGTACTGCGCTTGAGTACCCATCAGGTGAAACTCGGCGGAGCGACCGGTGAGCTGGGCACGAAAATCGAAAAGATCCTCAACGACGCCAGTGTACAGCCGCCTGAACTGAAGCAGTTAGCCGAAGCGCTGAAAATGGGTCCTGCCGATTTCGCGCGCTTGCGTTCCGTTCTATCCGCGATGGAGCGCGAAGGGCGCGTGGTCAAAATCGCCACCGATTTCTACTTCGCCAAGGGACCTTTCGAAGTGGCCAAGGCCAAGCTGGTCGAGCGACTCCAGAGCGATGGAGAGATAACCGCAGCCACTTATCGCGATGTGCTTCAGGCGTCGCGCAAGTTCGCGATCACCCTGCTCGACTATTTTGATCACTCCGGGGTAACTACCCGGGTCGGCGACGCCCGTAAGTTGCGGAATCGCGCCTGAGGGATGAGTGTCCCGCTGTGTGCGAGTCCGATCCGGTGATTCATGGGAGGTAGTTGGCGATGCGGCCGCGTGAAGTTGTGCAAGCTTGGGTTGATGCTTTCAATCGAGCAGACGCCGATGCGCTGGGTGCCTTCTACCACTCTGACGCCATCAATCATCAGGTAGCCGAGAACCCGGTTGAAGGACGCGACGCTATTCGAGCCATGTTCGCAGCTGAATTTGAGAAGGCGAAGATGGTCTGTATTCCGGAAAATCTTTTCGAGGATGGAGAATGGGCCATACTCGAATGGCGCGATCCGCTAGGGCTGCGTGGCTGCGGTTTTTTTCATGTAATCGATGGACTAATCGCCTTCCAACGCGGCTATTGGGATAAGCTCTCGTTCCTCAAAATGCACGGGCTCCCGCTACCCAACAGTTCAGACTGACTCGCAGGCGTCGTTCCATAAGCCGATTGGCCGGTCAAACACTTGGCGATAGACTGAAGCGCCAATGGCAGAGGCCAAAAACAACAATCCAACGCGAAGCGACCTGATTCGCCTTACCGCCCGTGCCAAGGCGGCTGGTTGAGCCGGTAAGCTGGGTCCGGCGGACCTCGAAGCGGTTCTCTCGCGTTTGGATCTCGGGACGCATCCCGACCTGCTCGTCGGTATCAATACCGGCGATGACGCCGGAGTGTTTCGTCTGCGCGATGACCTCGCGATCGTAAACACGGTCGATTTTTTCACGCCGGTCGTCGACGATCCTTTCACCTACGGCCAAATAGCTGCCGCCAATGCGCTGTCGGACGTCTACGCGATGGGCGGAAAGCCGCTGACCGCGCTCAATCTGGTCTGCTGGCCACAATCGGGGCTGCCGGGCGAGATACTCACCGAAATCCTGCGTGGCGGAACTGAAAAAGCGCGTGAAGCCGGAGCCGTGATCGTCGGGGGCCATAGCGTGGCCGACGACGAAGTGAAATACGGGATGGCCGTCACCGGTGTAATCGATCCGCGCCGCATTATTCGCAATGTTGGCGCACGTCCGGGCGATGCACTGCTGCTGACGAAGCCGCTCGGCACCGGAATCCTGATGACCGCGCTCAAACGCGACCGTCTGGACGCCGACTACTATAAGAGCGCGGTGCGGTGGATGGCTGAGTTGAATGTGCAGAGTGCCGCGGCGATGCTCAAATACGAGGTGCACGCGGCGACCGACATCACAGGCTTTGGGCTCGCGGGCCACGCTTACAAGATGGCCGATGGCAGTGGCGTGACGCTGCGAATCGAAGAATCGGATCTACCGGTTCTGCCGGGGGCGCTCGAACTGTGCCGTGAGGGGATGATCCCGGGAGGTGGAAAGCGTAATCGTGAATTTTACGGTCGTTTCGTAACGATTTCTGCAGAGACCGCCGATGAAATCGGTGAGATCGCCTTTGATCCGCAGACCTCCGGTGGATTGCTCATCGCTCTGCCGCCCGACCAGGCATTGGCGCTACTCGCCGACCTTCAGCGGTTGGGCAACAACGAGGCCGCGATTATCGGTAAGGTCGTCGCGCGGGAAGATTTCGCTATTGCGGTTGTTTGAGAACGGCTTCAGAGAGAAATGGACTTCGAGGCTTACCCTATCGGCCTCTAGACGGTCTAACGGATCGTATAAAGGTCAATCGGAGAGTAAGGCTCTTCCAAAATTATCTAATATTTCTCAATCCTCTAAAAACCGCCATACCCCTTTTATTTTTATCAAATTTGAGCTATGGTCACCAGACCATGATGTTCAAAAGCAGACGGAACCTGGCAATCTTCTTGGCCGGAGTTGTGGCAATCCCGACGTCCTTGGCTCTTGAGACCTATATTGCTCGTTCCTATTACGACGTGGCCACGCAGCGGCTACGAATCCTGGGCGCAAATGCGGTTAGATCGGGTGCCGCCTATCTGCCCTCAAATCCGCAGTTGGCAGCGCAAGTAGCGGACAAGGTTGCTAATCAGAGTGGTGTTGCTCAGGAAGAGATCGTGGCGACCAGTGTGAGCGAGGATGGCCTCGGTCTGACGATTCGCTTCGAGGAAAAAGTTCCTTGGCATATCGCGATGTTTGCCTTCGGCCAACCGAAAACTATCGGTGTCGAAGCAACTGCCCAAGTTTCGGTGCGCAAGTCGATGGCGATCTGAATTATTTCCTGGATCGCGCAACGATCGCGGTCGACCGGCGTGAGTGCTGCATCGTGGCCTTTACGCCTGGGCCGATCGCAGCGATACACGAGCTAAAAGCGTGTTTAGCCATATATAGCGATTTAAAGCCCGATTTTGTCCTATTTTAGGGCTTGATCTACTTTCTTTCCCGGATTTAAGATCGCAGGGTCTGCGAATCCTGAGTTTTTAATTGAAAGGATCGCCTATGTGGGAAAAGTCCAAACCTAGTCGGCGGTGGTTGAAGCCGTTCATCTCGGGAACCGCGTTGCTTGCTCCATGTGGAATAGCGTAGGCAGCCGGCAGCGGGCCAGTGTCGACACATGTCCGCAGCTCCTATCCAAGTCGACCTGCTCGACGAAGCGCCTACCGACTGCTTTCTGGCGACACTCGGAGTAACCAGTGGCTTGCCACCTGGTAAGTATCAGCAAATCCGCTTTATCCTTGCGGACGCCGGAAAAGGCGCTGGCAAGGGTAAGAAAAAGGGAGGTGGAGGCGGCGGGACTGGCCCTGCAGTGAACGCCTGTTCGTCACTTTCCTCGACCATCTACAACTGCATCGATCTGGGCGGCGGCAAGCTCGTGCCGATAAAGCTCACGAGCGAGGGTAACATCGGAATCAAATTCCTCCGGGCCAGATCGCGGGCGGCGGACTCGTTATCAGCGATGGCCAAGGCCTCGACCTCGATATCGATTTCAACGCTTGTAAGTCGATCGTCCAGGCGGGGAAGAGCGGCAACTATATCCTGAAGCCGACGCTCCATGCCGACGAGATCGACCTGAGCGCACTTATCGCCGGTAACGTTGTCGCCGGCACGGACGGTGCCGGTTCGGTCACCCCGGGTGCGACGGCCGTGCCGGGCGCCAGCCTTTGGCTCGAAAGCCAGACGCCAGCGTTGGACTTGAATATCGGCACACCCGCCTCGACGACTAACACGGCTCAGGTGGATAACGTCGTGGCTAAAGCGACGGCGGATACTAACGGTCATTTTGAGTTCTGTCCGGTCCCGGCTGGAACTTACGAACTGGTAGCCGACTCCGGATCGATGCCGGGCACGAGTAACTCGTCGAACGCTACTATCACAACGGGTCTGGCCGTCACGAAGAGTGGTGGGCCGAACAACCTGGTTATTCCTCTGCTCGACGACGGCAGCAGCCCAGCGTTGCTTGAAGGTCTCTTCAGCACGGAAGCTGCGACATCACAGGGTCTAGGTGACGATATCGCCTTTGCCGGTGTCCAGCCGTTTGCAGGTAGCAGCGGCACCGTACAAGCCGTCATTCCGCCGCTCAGTGGAACCGTTCCGGCTCCGGTCGGCGGGAATCTTCCAAGCGTGACCACCGTCGCGTCTACGACGGGGGCCAATTGCCCAGATATCGCGGCTCTTGCCTGTCCGACGGCACTAACTGTGAATGCTTCACTCTGGCCGTGCCGGCGAGCAATCCGGTAATAGGGGCTTGGAAGGCGGGGGGCACGACCTACGATTCGCCCGCGGCAGGAACCGTCGACTATTCGACTACGGGCGCAGCGTCGCAAATCGGGAATCCCGCGACGCCCCAGTGTGCGCCGTCTGCTCTGATCACCGATCCGGCGCTACCTTTCTCGGTGCTCGGCGCATCGGTGACTGAAGCCGACAATCCGACGAGTGGTGTTCTCCCAACTTTGAGTTTCCAGAGCTGCGACTAGGCAGCACCCTTCCTCCCAAACGCAGAGGCGGCGGCAAGTTTTCTTCCTTGTCGCCACCTCTCACTTTTCGAAGACGATTTTACTTCTTGGCGCCGGCGCGTTTGCGCGTTGCCGCCGCGCGCGGAGCTCGAGTGCGAGATCGCGGCGGTTCGTCGCCGACCGCAGCCGCAGTCGGCTCTTCCGCTGCCTCGGCCTCTGCCGAGGTGCCCCGTTTTTCCAGTGACGCCTTCAGCGCGGCCATCAGATCGATCACCTGTCCGCGCCGTGGCTCGGCGGGAGCCTCCGTGATCTCCTGTCCTTCGGCCTTCTGTTGTGCAGCGGCGATAACCTTTTCGCGGTAGGTATCGTGATACTTGCTGGGGTCGAACTTCTTACCGGTGAGCTCTTCGATCAACCGCTTGGCGAGCTTCAACTCGGCGTCCTTGGCCGGTTCGCTGGTCGCCTGATCGACGTCCTCAGCCGGGCGCACTTCATCGGCGTAATAGATCGTATGCAGCATCAGCCCCTTGCCAAAGGGACGGATGAGTACGAGATGCTCCTTGCCCCGCATCGTGTAGCGGCCCAACGCGATGCGCTCCGTCTGCGCCATCGCGTCCGTCAGGAGACGATATGCCTTGCCGGCGACGGTTTCCGCTCCAAGGTAGAAGGATTCTTCGAAGTAGACCGGATCGACTTCTTCGAGCGGCAGAAACTCGGTGATCTCGATCGCATGCTCGTTGCGCGCTTCCATCGACTTGAGTTCCTCGTCGGTGAAAGTGACGTAACGCCCTTTTTCGATCTCATAGCCGCGGACCAGTTCGCTGCGCTCGATTATCGCGTCGTCGACCGGGCAATAGATCTTCTGTTGGATGCGGCTAAGGTCCTTGCCGTGCAATAAATTGAAGCTCACCGACTTGGATCGGGTCGCGGTAAACAATTTGACGGGAATAGAAACCAGACCGAAAGAGATGTTGCCGCTACCGACTGGGCGTGATGCCATAAGAGACGGAGCCTCCGACTCCACCCATCGTGCACGTGGACGCGCATCTGAACAAGCCCGTTTTCTCTTCTGAACGAGCAACGAGCATGCGTACGCTTCAATAAGCATCAGGATGGCCCTCGACCAATACCGCAGAAAGCGCAGTCCCGACCGCACGCCGGAGCCTTTTGGCGCGGTTGGGAATGGAACGGCGTCGAGTAGCGGCGGCAAATTCGTGGTGCAAAAACATGCTGCGAGGGCGCTCCACTACGATTTTCGGCTCGAGATGGAAAACGTCCTACGCTCATGGGCCGTGCCGCGGGGACCATCGATGAATCCCGCTGACAAGCGACTCGCGGTTATGGTCGAAGACCATCCGGTTGAGTACGGCGACTTCGAAGGCAGTATTCCGCAGGGCAACTACGGCGCCGGAGCCGTAATTGTTTGGGATCGCGGGACCTATCGCGTAATCGATCCGCCGGGCAAGGACGCCGCCACTTCGGTGCGGGACGGCAAGCTCGATATCGAGATGCACGGCTTCAAATTGCGCGGCGCATTTACCTTGGTACGCACGCGCAGCCAATCACGAAGGTCAGCATCGGATAACAAAGAGCAGTGGTTACTGATCAAAAAGAAGGATCAGTACGCATCTGACGAGGATGTCCTTGGAACGCATCCGCGGTCGGTCCTATCGGGACTCACGGTCGAGGAGATGCGAGAGCGCAACCATGCGAAGGAACAGCTTGATCGCGAACTGAGCGCGCTGAATCCATCGCCGCTGAAGGTTCCTTACGATATTCGCTCGTTTCCGCTCGCGCTTGCGAAAACCGCGGACGAGCCCTTCGACGGCAAAGAGTGGATCTACGAACTCAAGTACGACGGTGTGCGAGCGATCGCGATCCGCGACGGCGAAGCGGTGCGATTGTTCGGGAGGAATCAGCGTGAGATCACGCGGCGCTATTCCGAGGTCGTGCTCGCGATCGGCTCGATGCCGTTTGGGCGCTTCGCAATCGACGGCGAAATCGTTGCGATCGGCGATGACGGACGCCCGAGTTTCCAATTGCTGCAACGCCGGATGCATGTCGATGATCAGCGCGAGGCGGAGCGGCTGAGCCTCGCAACGCCGGCGACCTTCTTCGCCTTCGATCTATTAGCCTACGACGATGCAGACCTCCGCTCGCTACCGCTCGAAGATCGCAAAAGGCTGCTCGCGCGAATCGTGCGCGGCGAAGGACCGGTACGCTACTGCGATCATATCGCGGGGCACGGCAGGGAGTTTTTTGCGCTTGCGGCCAACGCGAGATTAGAGGGGATCGTCGCGAAACGGCGGGATGCTCCCTATCGCGGAATCCGAACCGGCGATTGGATCAAGATAAAGTGCCCGGTCACGTCGCACTTCGTGATTGGAGGATGGACCGATCCGGCGGGTTCGCGGACTCATTTCGGTGCGCTGCTAATCGGACAGTACGAGGCTTCGGGCGAGCTGCGGTTCGTCTCGCGTGTCGGCACGGGCTTCGATGACGCCAAGTTGCGCAAGATCCACGGACTGCTCAAGCAGCGCGCGATAGAGAAGTGGCCGTTTCGCAAGGCTCGTAACGGAGAAGCTGCACCGCCGGCGCGTGGCTCGCATTTCTGCGCGCCCGACCTGGTGGCGGAGGTGCGCTTCGGTGAATGGACCGACGAGGGTGGTATCCGCCATCCGAGTTTTCAGAAGTTGGTCGCCGACGTCGATCCGCGAGCATGCTCGTACGGAGGTCCGGGCTCCGATCAGGAGGGACATGTCGAAAGCCTTGAGACGGAGCCGGAGGTCGATGCGATCGAGACGGCGGAAGAGTCCGCGCGATCCTTCAAGCCGACCAATCGCGGCAAAGTCTTCTGGCCTGCTGAGGGTTACACCAAGGGCGATCTGATTGAGTATTACGAGACGATCGCGCCCTGGATGCTGCCGTATTTGAAAGATCGGCCGGTGGTGCTCACCCGCTATCCCGACGGAATCGACGGCAAGAGTTTCTACCAAAAAGACGCTCCTGCGTTCGCCCCGTCGTGGATTCGCACGGCGCGCATCTGGTCGGAAGATACGCAGCGTGAAATCAGTTACTTCATCCTCGAAAGCGTCGAAGCGATCGCCTACATGGCCAATCTCGGCGCGATTCCAATTCATATCTGGTCGTCGCGCATGAGCCATCTCGAGCGTCCCGACTGGCTGCTGTTCGATATCGACCCGAAAGGATCGACGACACAGAAGGCGGTTATCGTCGCGCGGGAGACCGGAGCGGTGTTGCGGGAAATCGGGATGCGCCCTTACGTCAAAACGTCGGGACAGATGGGGCTCCACGTCGTCGTCGGTTTGGTGCCGGAATATACGTATCAGCAGGCGCGGATGTTCGCGGAACTGGTCGCCCGGGTCGTCGTGCAGCGAGTGCCTGATGCGGCGACGTTGATCCGCAACAAGGATCGGCGCGGCGGCAAGACCTATATCGACTACCTGCAACTGGCACACGGCCAGACGATCGCAGCACCGTTCGCGGTGCGTCCGATTCCGGGTGCCCCAGTTTCAGCACCGCTCAAGTGGAAAGAGCTAAGAGACGATCTCAATCCAAGTCAGTGGAATATCAAGACGATGCCGCCCCGGATGGCGAAGCTAAAGGCCGATCCGTTTATCGGAGCTATCGAGGATCGGCAGAGGATTGAAGAGGCGCTACCGAGAATCGACGCGGCAGTTTCCAAGTAAAAGAGAGGTGAGTGCCGCGCTCACTGCGATGCGCCGATTGTGCACGATCCCGCAGTGCGGGTGTTGCCGCATTCGTCGAGCGGCAAACAGCTCGAACCTGCGGCGCCGACTTTCCCTTTCGGTGTGGCAGGGTTTCCGCTCGCGATTAATGGGCTACCGGTGAGCGGTGCCAGAACTTCCAGCCCGGTGGAAGCGCACGCCTGGAGCGGACTCAGTGCAGGATCTTTTCCAGGAGCGATATCGCTCTTGAGTAGCTTGATCGCACAAGCGGAGACGTCCTCGATCAGATTGAAGCCTTTCGATTTAAGTCCGTTACCGGCTACCCAGCAATCGGGCCCGCTCGGCGACGCACCCGCAACGGTGTTGTTTGCGATTACCGTGTTCGCCATCGAGACCTTGGGGGGAAAATCCAGCCAGATGCCGCCACCTTGCGTCGGCTGATGTCCGGACCCCACGGTGCCCACGCAATGATTGTCGGTTATCGTGACGTTATTCAGTACGATCGTGCCAGACGATATTCTGAGTCCGCATCCGGCTGCGCTTGCAGTATTGCTCGGAGTCGAATTGCCGGTGATCGTTGTGTTAGTGATGTACACGTGCGGGGAGCCATAGATAGCGAGGCCCCCTACGTTATTGTTCGCGATCGTCGTCGAATCAACGACAAGCGATTTGCCCCAAAAAAAGACCGTATGCTCCGGAAGATAGTGGGGTGCGGGCATACCACCGGTGATTTCGCAATTCTCGATAGTTAGGCTGCCGACTCCCTTGCCGGTCTTCGGCGATTGTTGATCGAAGAGGATATTGCCGCCGATCGGGCCGCCGCCATTTTGGATCGTCATGCCGTGCAACTCGCCGTTCGCTTGGGTCTGAAAGGTGAACGTTGAAAGACTGGGATCGACGGAACCGTCCACGATCGTCTGGCCGACGCCCGCGCCGATGAAGCTGACCGTTATTCCCGATACGGTTAGGTTCTCTAGATAGGTGCCGGCGGCGATCGTGATGACCGCATCACCACCGGCCGGCACGGAATTCACCGCACCCTGGATCGTGGTGAAACATCCGCCCGCCCCGGCCGGATCGACGCATAGAGCGAGCGGCGTAGTTTTCGCGCGTGCCAAGCGCGGCGCGAGAAGCGCCATCAGACTACAGAACGCCAGTCCAAGAGTTAAAAAATGCGAGCGTTGCTGCGGCTTACTAAAGGTCATCGAGGTCCTCAATCCTACACGAGATGCGAAATTTGACTGATCCGGCACCGCTCAGAAGGTGATCAGCGGTTTGATGATGCCGTCGAGCTTTTTGTCCATCATCTCGAAGGCGCGATCGAGCTGATCGAACTTGAACGTATGCGTCGTCATTTTCGTTGGGTCGACGCGCTTGTGTTGCAGCAGCCGCAGCATCCGTTCCATCCGCAGCCGACCGCCCGGACAGAGCAGCGTGCGGATCGTCTTTTCAGCCATCCCGACGCCCCAATCGAGCCGCGGGATCGCAACGAAATCGCCTTTGCCGTGATAGCCGGCGTTTGAAATCGAGCCACCGGGCTTGGTCACCTTGATAGCGTTTTGAAAAGGCTCTTCACTGCCGAGCGCTTCGATCGCAGCGTCGACCCCCGCCCCGTCAGTCAGCTCCATGATGCGCTGGACGACCTCCTCGCGCGAATAATCGACAATCACGTCGGCACCGTAACCACGCGCAAGCTCCTGCCGTTTGGGCACCGAATCGACGCCGATGATCAATCCGGCGCCGCAGAGACGGGCTCCCGCGATCGCCATAAGGCCTACCGACCCGAGCGCGAAGACCGCAACCGTCCCGCCGATAGGAATCGCACCGTTCTCGGCAGCCTTGAAGCCGGTCGACATCATGTCGCAGCAATAGACGGCCGCATCGTCCGATATCCCCGCCGGAATCACCGCGAGATTCGCATCGGCGTCGTTCACATGGAAATACTCGGCGAAGGTGCCGTCTTTGATGTTCGCGAATTTCCATCCGCCGAGCGCCGAGCCCGACTGCGAGGAGTAGCCGGCTTGGGAGGCAGGATCACCCCAATCGGGCGTGATTGCGCCGACGACTACGCGGTCGCCACGCTTGAAGTGTTTCACGGCGCTGCCGACCTCGTGCACGATTCCGACCGCCTCGTGACCGAGCGTAAGATTCTCGCGCGGGCCGATCGCGCCGTGCACTGTATGCGCATCGGAGGTGCAGATTAGGGCGCGGGTGGCCTTGATAATCGCGTCGTTAGGTCCAGCGGTTGGGATCGGCTTATCGGCGAAACCGACTTGGCCGATTCCTTTCATTACAAACGCTTTCACGTTGATGCTCCTTTTAGGACGTTCAGAATCAGGGATTCCTCGCTCGTCATGATCGCAATCTGACAGTGGAGTTCCTGGCGACGATCTCGGCAAGGCGCGCGCGGGAATGACAGAAAGGACTCACAGTCTACCCTCGGCGATGGCCTTATCGAGCGCGGCGATATTAATCTCGTGCCCGTCGGCCATCACACGCAGAAAGGCACGCAAGGGCTCGTCGGTGAGAGAGGGTATAACTTCCTCGATCTTACGAATGACCCAGCGCTGACCGCGATTCAGCAGTTCGAGCTTGGCCTTGAAATCGGGAATCGCACGAACCTTCTCGACGAAATCGCCGGTTTTGTTCGAGGCAGTTCCACCCAAGCGGCGGACCTGCGCGGCAATCTCACCGGCGAAGTAGCCTTCGTCGTGACCGACCTTTTTCAGCATCTCGCGCAGTTCCAGCGAGGATGCGAGTTGGGTCAATTCGTGTAAAATCCTGCCGCCGGCGCGTTCGGCCTCGCCCAGCTGATTGAGTAGGCTTTCCAAGTTGGTGTCCATCGCCAACAACCTCCGCGAAGGATTTAAGCGAGCCTACCACGATTAGGTGCATTGGCGAGCATCGAGCTATCACATTCGCGGCGCGATCGGGCAATAGACCTCGCCAAAAGCTCCGGTGCGAGCGAGCACCTGGCGCAGATCGCGCAGTAGCGGCATCAGTGCCTGGGGAGGATGCCACGAGGCCTTACCGGAGACCTGACCACCCAGCAGTTTGAGCAGCGGACTGATCTGTTGCGGCAGTTCCACGAGTTCGACGGGCTTCTTAGGATCGAGCTTCGCCATCGACTTCGCTTCGTTTAGCGCCGCATCGAAATCGCCGAGGTAATCGACCAGCTTTGCTTGCAGCGCCTGTTCGCCGGTCCATACGCGTCCCTGTGCAACGGCGTCGACCTGCTCGACCGTCATGTGGCGCTGCGCAGCTACCAGCTTTACGAAATAGTTGTAGGTGTTACCGAGAATCTGGTCGTGAAAAAGCTGCGCCTGCTCGGGCGTGAAGTCGCTGAAAGAATCAAACATAAAGGCATTCGCTCCGCGCTGGACGGTGCCGGTATTTACGCCGAGGGAAGTCGCCGCGCCAGCGATATTGAATTTGCCGCCGAGGACACCGATCGATCCGGTAATCGTTCCCGGATCGGCAAAGAGCCGCGCCGCCGGAGTCGCGATCCAAAAGCCGCCCGACGCAGCGTAGCCGCCCATGCTTACGATGACCGGCTTGCGCCGCGCACATAGCTCGACCGATCGACGGATCAGCTCCGAGGCGATGACTTCACCGCCGGGGGAATTGATCCGAAAGACCACTGCGCGGATTGAGTCGTCTTCGCGAGCCTTCTTGAAGGCCTTGATCATGTCGTCCGAACCCATCGCATTGGAGCCCGGCGAAAGGAGCGGATCGTAGCCGCCCTCGCCACGCTGGATGGCCCCGACGCCGTAGATCACCGCAATCTTGTTGCTCTCCCCAAAGATCGATTCGTTGGGGCCGACGTACGAATCCGCATCGATCAGGTCATGATGCTCCCCACGATAAGATTTGACGCGGTCACTGAACTCATCTTCGTATTCGAGGCGATCGAGCAGTTTCTCCTTGAGACCATCGGAGGCAGTCAGCGGAGCCTTATCGATCAATGCGCGCAGTTTGTCGGGCGCGAGATGGCGATGCTCCGCGCCCTGTTTCACAATTTGATCGAAGATACTGGTTGCGAGCGCCTCGTCCTCTTCGCGCTGCGCAGGGGTGAAATCCTTCTGCGTGAAGAGGTTGCCGGCACTCTTATATTTGCCGATAGCATCGAAGATGGGTTTGATCTTGATCCAATCGAACATGTCGCGCGCAAATGTCTCGCGCATCCCGACGCCGAGCAGGTTGATTTCGCCCTGCGGCATCATCGAGACTTCATCGGCGCTGGTTGCCACCAGATATGGAAGGTTGCCGAAGCCCGATTCGCCGGCGGTTTCCATGTAGGCGGTGGTCCATTTGCCGTGCGCGCGAAAGTCGGCGACGAGCGCGCTTAGCTCCTGTGCCTGCGCGAGTTCCATCTGGGGGTCGACGACCTTTATCGCGAGGCCGACGATGCGCGGATCGTCCTGCGCACTTCGGATCGCGTGGCGAATCGAGCTGAGTGCGGCACCCGGCGACTTGACCAGTCTCAGTCCCTGATTGCTGGCGCGTTCAGATAGCGGTCCGTCGAGTTCGACGACAATCACCGATCCGGGCTTATAGCGATGGGAGATATAGCGGCTCACCGCAATGATCAGGATAAGCACGAGCATCGTAAGGACGCTCCGGACAATCCATTTCAGCAACCGCTTGAACAGTTTCACCACGATGACCTCGACCTCCGCTCGCGCTCAAACTCGGAATCGATCGGCAAGAATTCGATTGTTGGAAGATAGCCAACCATATCGGCTGGCCTCGGGCCATACGGATATTCGCCGGAGTGTTGTATCAGGGGAGGAAGATAATCCTTGAACCTGACGGCGGGTCGCTATAGAGAAACCGGATGCCCCGGTTCTCGAACAGCATGAAAGCTCCCCGATGACTGAAGCGTCGGCAAGTATCCAGCAGAAAAGCGAACCTGAGACGCTTCTCAGTGAACGCGAACTCGGTGCGATTCATTATCGAATCGTCGCGCTGTGTTTTGCGGCCTGGAGCTTCGATTTTTACGACCTGATTCTCTACTCCTTCCTGCTGCTGCCGATCGCCCGCGAGCTTCATCTGAGCGATGTGCAATCGTCGCTGGCGCTGGGCCTGTCGCTGGCGATGACGGCGGTCGGTGGCGTCGCGTTCGGCTTCCTCGGCGATCGCTTCGGCCGCAGACCGGTGATAATCGCGACCGTGCTGATCTATGGACTCGGGACGTTGCTGTGCGGATGGACGCACTCTTTCGGCGAGTTGCTCTGCTATCGCGGCTTCACCGCCTTGGGAATCGGCGGCGAGTGGGCGGCCGGACAGAGCCATATTGCAGAGAGTGTGCCGTCGCAGCATCGCGCTCGCTATGCCGCCTATGTTCAGGTCGGTGCGCCGCTCGGGGGGCTGATGGCGGCGCTGCTCGGGGGCTATCTGGAGCCTCATATTGGCTGGCGGATGGTCTTTGTACTTTCGGCCTTGCCCGCCTTTATCGTCGGTGCGGCGGTCTGGCGATGGATGCCCGAAAGCGACGTGTGGCAGCGGCATGCAACGCGGCGCTGGATGAGCCTCGACGATCTGCGATCGCTCGAAGCCTATCATCGGGTCGTCGGACTGCTTTTCGTGATCCTGCTGGTGAACTCGGAAGCCTATTGGTTCACGTACTCCTGGATGCCCTCCTACCTGAGAACGGCGCGCGGCCTGACGGCGGCGACGAGCAGCAATCTGATGATGAAAATGCAGTTCGGGGGCATTTTCGGCTATGCGATCTTCGGCTGGCTGGCCGATCGATGGGGCCGACGCCCCGTGCTGTGCCTCTTTGCTTCGATGATGGCGATTGGACTGCTGCCGCCGACGATCCTGTGGTCGTGGGCTTCCCAGACATCGGGAATGATCCCGGCAGCCTTCGTGATAGCGGGAATCGGCACCGGAACCTGGGCGGGAGTGGGACCGATGATCTCGGAACTGTTGCCGACCAAGGTGCGCAACAGCGCGTTGGGGTTGCTGCTCAATCTCACGCGTGGAATCCAGTTTTTCACGCCGCTGGCGATTACCCGGTTTAGTAGCCGTCTCGGCTTTGCGGCTGCACTCTCCGTAGGAGCGATCTTTTCGGCGATCGGCGCGATGATGGTCTGGACGTTGCCCGAGACCCGTGGCCGTTCGATTACTTCGCTCGATGTGCTTTAAGCATAGAGCCGCAGCATGCAGGAGGATTAATGATGCCCGGGAACTCAGGGAAACGAATGAAGGTCGGAATCGTCGGCGGATCTATCTCCGGATGCACGGCAGCGATTGAGATGACGCGGCTCGGCTGCGATGTCACCTTGTGGGAACGCACCGGTGACGAATTGAAAGATCGCGGCGCAGGGATCGGCGTGCCGCGTTCTGTGATCGACAAGTATATCAATCGTGACCTGATCGATAACGATACGCCTTACTTCATCGGCGAAGCCTTCGTTCGCCTGTGGCGCACCGCCGATGCGCAACCGTATGGCTACCTGGCGTGGGATCAACCGGCAACCGCTGCGCTGCTCAATTGGGGCGGCCTTTACAAGAATCTTCGCAAGCGCGTACCCGACAGTACCTATCGATTCGATCATCGGGTGGAGGCCCTGCACGATTCCGGCGATAGCGTTCGCGTCGAGCTGGCGGATGGCTCCAGTGACGACTTCGACCTGGTTATCTGCGCTGATGGCTACACGTCGCTGGGACGGCGCACGCTGTTTCCCGAAACCGGGGTTAAGTATGCGGGCTATGTAATCTGGCGCGGGTTTTTGGCGGAGCGTGAGATGCCCCATGCGGAGGCGCTGGAACGCGGTATTCGTTGTATCGGTTATCCCGGCGGTCACGGCATCTTCTATTTCGTGCCGGGTGCGGATGGGTCAGTCAAACCGGGCGAACGCGTCATCAACTGGGGTATGTACACGCAGGTGCCGGAAGATCAGCTCGCCGATTTTATGACCGACAAGTCGGGGTATCGCCATGAGGGCTCGCTCCCGCCGGGGGCGATGCCGCTGGCTACCGAGCGCGCGCTCAAGGATAAGGCCAAGGAGCGGCTGCCGGATTTTTACCTGGAAATGATAGAGCGGAGTCCGGACACCTTTGCCTACGCCATCTACGATTGCCAAGTCCCGGCCTATCGCAAGGGTCGAATCTGTCTGGTCGGCGATGCGGGAGCGTTCGCGCGGCCGCATACGGGGGCCGGTGCACTCAAGGGGATGAGTGATGTGACCGGACTGGCTGACTCGATCAAGGAAAACAGTTCGCTCGAGGCTGCCCTTCAAACCTGGAACCAGGCTCGCACGGCCGAAAACAATCGTCTAGTCGAGTTCGGCAATCAACTCGGGCGCGCACTCGTGAAGGAGATTCCGGACTGGTCCAAGATGAATCCGACCAGCATGGAAAAGTGGTTCAACTCGATTGTGACGATTCAGACCGAGTTTCTCAGCCCGGATAAGCGGAAGAGCTAATCGCCATCTTCCGCGGGGGCCGGGATTCTTCGCTTCGCTCAGAATGACAAAGTGAGCACTGGCCGGGGCCGCTGAGGATGCGTCCTCACTAAATGATCTCGCGGGCGCGCAGCTCGGCTAACCGTTCGGCGTCGAACCCGAGCAAGCGCCGATAAACTTCCTCGTTGTGCTCGCCGAGGTTCGGCGAGCGGGTGTCGGGAGTCCCGTCGCCACCAACCGTCTTCAGCGGTGATCCCGGTACGATCAGATCACTGAACGTCGGGTGGTTCGCACGCAGGATCATATTTCGTTCGGCCAGATGGGCGTTGCGGCTAACTTCCTCGACATTTGCGATCGGCGCGCACGGTACATTCGCGGCTTCAAGGTGAGACAACCAGTAATCGCGCGGCTTTGGGGCGAAGTGCTGTGCCAGGATCGGCTCAAGCTGCGCATGATTGGCCGTCCGATCGGCATTGGTCTTGAAGCGTGGATCCGCTTTCAGCTCGGCGCGATCGATCGCATCGCAGAAGCGCTGCCAAATCCCCTCGTTACCGCATCCGGCGACGAAATAGCCATCTGAAGCGTGGAATTGCTGAAACGGCGTAATCGACGGATGCCGCGAGCCGATCGGTCCGGGAATCCTGCCGGTTGCCGAGTAACGCGCGAGCGCGTCTTCGAGCCATGCCACCTGGCAATCAAGCATCGCTATATCGAGATGCTGCCCCACGCCGGTGGTTTCGCGTGCCCGCAGCGCGGCAAGGATTCCGATCACTCCATAGAGCGCTGCGGCAAGGTCACCAATCGAGACACCGCATCGAGTAGGTTCGCCGCCAGGCAGGCCCGTGATACTCATTGTGCCGCCCAGTGCCTGCGCGACGATATCGTAGGCGGGCGCCGCCGCCATCGGTCCGGTTTGGCCGAATCCTGAAATTGAGCAGAGGATAATCTTCGGATTCACGGCGCGGAGCTTGTCATAGCCGGTGTCGAAACGGTCCATCGTACCGGGGGAGAAGTTCTCCACCACGATATCCGCATGGCGCACCAGATCGAGGAAGATCTTTGCCCCTTCAGGCTTCCGCAGATCGAGCGTGATACTGCGCTTGCCGCGATTCACGCTGTAGTAGTAACCGGAGTCGTCCGAACCCGGGATACGCGGGGCGAACCCACGCGAATCATCGCCGCGGCCCGGCACCTCTATTTTGATTACTTCGGCACCTAGATCAGCCAGATTCATCGCGCAGAACGGACCGGCGAGCACCCGGCTTAGATCGAGCACGCGGACGCCTTGGAGCGGCTTGGGAGCCATCATTGCCTGAATCGATTTCCTTTCAGCGCGTCCGACCGCGCATCCGCGCCTGAGCGGCCTGCCGCGCACGCATCATTTCGGCCGGGGTCATGATAAGTCGCGGCTCTTCCTGCGCTTCTTCTTGCTTTTCCGCCAGGATGGCGCCGAGTTGCGCGCGCATCAGGGCGACGAAGAAAGGCTGTCGTCGAACGTCGACGCCGTCACGCAAGCGAGCAGCAGCAGCCGCCATCTGACCGGCGAGCGGGCGACGATTAGTGCGCAGGAAAAAGTAGGCTGTGTCCTCAAGATGGCGTCGCAGACGTTGCGCCGCCTCCCCGGCGAACAGTTCGCCGATCGCGCGTTCGACAATCGTATTCACGCGATCTTCCTGCTGGGCGCGGCTCAGCACGAGCACGCTGTCACGCAGGCCCGCGACTTCGTCGGCATACGACTTGGTCACATCGGGGGGTAGCCGGAATGCGGCGACATCGGGATCGCGCATCAGTTCAGTTGTCGGCTCCTGCGGGAGCTCGGCGGCGAGTTGGTCGTAGATTGGATGATGGAAATCGGGTGAGGGAGCGCTCTCGATAATCTCCGAACGAACCGCGAGGAAGTTGCCGACCTGGCCGCGGCGCGCTTCGGGCGTGCGCCGGTATGCGTCGCAGAGGATAAAATCGACCAGGCGCCACTCAACGTCGATGAGCGGGGTTCCTGCACGGCGCTCGACCTCGGCGCGTTGTTGGCGAAATTCCTTGCGCGTCACCGTCTCGATCGTCGCGCCGAGCAGGCCATCGTTATCAGAGACCAGGCCCCAGAGACGGCGGAGTCCACCACCGCCACGAGATTTAACCAGCCATACGATACGCGCCCCAGTCGCATCGGCGGCGGACAGAACACCTGAGAGATCATCCTGGGCGAACGCTTGGGCTGGCTTGGCCTCCACGGTTGGCTCAGGAATCGGAACACCACGCTGACGAAGCTTGAACAGAGCCCGCCGAATCTCACGACGGAGCGCACCGCTGGCCCCGAACTCCATCGCGACCAACGCAGTAGCAGCCTCGGGTGCGATGATTCCGCCCAGGGCATGCGCAATCGCGGCGTCATCGACACCGGCAGCGCTGCGTAATCCGGTCAGAGTCGCGACAGCTTGCGGGGTGGGTGCGGTGGGGTCGAAGCCTAGTTCGCGGAGTCGCGCGTCAGTCTGTGAAGCTTCCTTGGCCATCTTTGGATTCTTTTGGGTTCGTATCCTGTCAGAATTTTTCTGAGCCGCGCTCGCGAACGCTATCCGGAAAATCCCGATAGAGTGCGAAACGCGCATTGCGCACCAGCGAATTCACGCCTAAATGGAAACTTTCTATCGGCTCGGTGCGGCTCGCAACACGCTGGAATGCTTGATCGAGTTGCGCCAGATCTTTCACTTCAATCATGAGATGAAACTCGGCCAAATCCGAGGGACCCAACCCCAGTTTCCGTCGCGTCAGACGCCATCCTTCGATAAGCCCGCGCGCCTTCAGCTGCTCCATATATCTGGCGACCTCTTCACTGAAAGCCAGATCCGAGATGCCGGGCTTCAAATCACACCAGACGTGGTAAATATCCACTGATGCTACTCACGCCGATTCAAGTCGACTTTTCGAGTCGTCAAGCTTGCCACGATAGAGGCCTTCCGGCCAAGCGGCGCTCATAGCAAAAATGCGTAATCTCGAGGCCAAATTCCGACTCGACAATCTGGCGATCGCCCGTTCACGAGCCGAAACGATCGGCTATAGCTATCGCGCGACGCTTATCCAGCGTGACACCTTCTTCACGGTTCCTCATGGAAAGCTCAAGCTCCGCGAGGAACCGGAGACTGCCACGCTGATTCATTACCGGCGCGACCACGACGTGACCCTCGAACTCAGCAATTACTCGATTGTGCCGGTTAGCAATCCGGCGGAGCTTCGCACGATGCTCGAAGCGGCGCTTGGAACGATCGCGGAAGTGCGCAAGCGAAGAACACTGCTGATGCGTGAAAATATCCGGCTCCATCTGGATGAAGTCGAGAACCTCGGCTGTTTCGGCGAAATCGAGGCGGTTATTCCGGAAGACGAAAATGCCGAGCGTCATCGGCCGGCGGTGGAGGAGATACTCGCCACGCTCGCGATAACTCCTGCTGAGCGGATCAGCGTTTCTTACTTCGAGATGATGCGCGATGCGGCGCGCCATTTGAGCTAAGCGCCTCGGCTTTCCCACCGATCTCCAGAAAACGCATAGTCAGGTAGTAGGTCAGTCCCCAGATCGTCTGACCCTCATAGAAAATCGCCGGATGGTGACTGGTTGAGCCGTTGTTCGACCATTTGTAATCGCCGCGATAGCGCCGATCATGCAGCGCCTCCAGCGGCACTTCGAAAATATCCGCAACTTCCTTGGGATCGGGGCGGAGATCGACCGGTCCCCGCACGATTCCCACGAACGGCGTGACGTAGATCTCGCTGACGCGGGCCTCCCGTCCCTCGAAACTGCCGAGCACTTCGACGCGATGCGGTTCGATACCGACCTCTTCATGCGTCTCGCGCAATGCAGCCGCCAGCAGATGGGGGTCGCGGTGGTCGAAGCGACCACCAGGAAAGGCTACCTGCCCGCGATGGCTGCTCAGCCGATCCGAGCGACGAGTATAAAGAACGTGCAACTCGCCGTCGCGATGCATCAGCGGGACCAGCACCGCTGCCTTTTTCTTGCTTGCGGCATGGGCCGGCGCCTGCGCATGCTCGGCCGGGGCAAGCTTGCGACGCAGCTTGTCGAGATAGGTGCGAACATGCGGCGAATCAGTGTGATTCATTGAGATGGCTACAATCTAGCAACGGTCGGAGCCGAACGCCTACCCCGCGAGCGGCTGATCTGGCAGATTGATCTGGCTGCGATGAAGCAACTGATAATCAATGTTCTGCAAGCCGCGATAGCTCGCGCGCATGCGGATGGCAAACTCGTGACGGCCTCCGCCGAAGTGGCGGTCGAAGCCCCAAAGGATCCGACGCATGGCGATATCGCGAGCAACGTTGCGTTAACGCTCGCGCGAGCTGAGGGCAAAGCACCCCGAGCAATCGCCACGATCATTACCGAGGTGCTGGAGCTACCGACCGAGATCGAGCAGGTATCGGTGGCGGGGCCGGGCTTTATCAACTTCCGGATGGCCCCTGCGTACTGGTACAGCGAGCTGCGACGGGCTGCGGTGGCCGGTCGCGATTTTCTCCGGCCCCAGATTGGCGGCGGACGCACAGTCCAGGTCGAGTTCCTCTCCGCCAACCCGACTGGGCCGCTGACGGTCGGTCATGGCCGCAACGCTGTGCTTGGCGATACGATTGCGCGCTTGCTCGAAGCGACCGGCTATCGCGTGACCCGCGAGTACTACTTCAACGACGGCGGCCGCCAGATGAAGCTGCTTGGTGAGTCGGTCCGCGTCCGCTATCTGCAGGAACTAGGGACCGCCGCAGAGCTGCCGGAAGACGGCTATCAAGGCGAGTACATCCGCGATATCGCGCGCAAACTGGTCGAACAGCATCAGCGTGACCTGGCCGACGCGCCCTCGGGCACGGAAATCTTCCGCCAGGCAGCCGTCGATGCGATCTTTGCGGAAATCCGCGCGACCTGCGATCGACTGGGGATCAAGTTCGATGTCTTCACCAACGAACTCGATCTGATGAACGATGGGCGTGTCGCTAACGTCCTCGAAGGACTGCGGGCGCGCGGCCTGGTCGAGGATCGCGACGGTGCTGTGTGGCTCAAGGGCGAAGCGCTCAATCTGCCGAACAAGAAAGATCAGGTGTTGGTGCGTTCGACCGGCGAGCCGACCTATAGGACGCCGGATATCGCCTACCATATCGACAAGCTAAAGCGCGGGTTCGATTTAATCGTGGACGTCTTCGGCGCGGACCATATAGCCGAGCATGAGGGTGTGATCGCGGCGGTGCGGGCGCTGGGTCACGATACGAAACCAATCCGGGCGATTATCTATCAGTTCGTGACGCTCACGCGCGGCGGCGAAAAGGTTAAGATGTCGACCCGCAAGGCAACTTACGTGACGCTCGACGAGCTTATCGAGGACGTCGGCGCCGATGTCGTCCGCTTCTTTTTTCTCTTCCGCAAGCACGACAGCCATCTCGATTTCGATCTCGATCTAGCGAAGCGGCAGGCTCCGGAAAATCCCGTCTTTTATGTGCAGTACGCCTACGCGCGGCTCTCAAGTATCTTCCGCGAGGCCGATCGCGCTGGCTATGCCTTACCCGACAATCCGGCGTCGATCGATTGCAGCTTGCTGGGCGATGAAGAGATGGCACTTGTGCGCAAGCTGATAGCCATCCCCGAGATAGTGGCAGGAGCTGCCGAAGCCCTCGAGCCTCATCGGATTCCCTTTACCCTGTTGGAGCTCGCCGGCGATTTCCATCGTTACTACAACAAGCCCACGAACCGCATTATCGACCCGGATAATCGTGAATTGAGTCTGGCGCGACTTTTCGTTGCAGGCGTGCTGCGGCAAATTATAGCTGGGGGATTGGAATTGCTGGGCGTTGGCGCGCCCGATCGGATGTAGGGGCGGACGATGCGATTTGAAATCAGAACCGGCGGCATGATTGCGATCCTGGTTGGGATCGCGGTGCTGTCGGGCTCGGTTTTTCTGCTCGGAATCCTGGCTGGGTACGATATAGGTCGCGAGACGCAGAACAACGCTGCGCAGGTTGCGACCGATTACACGCTGGAATCCTCGCCTCCAGCCGCAGCGCCCACGCCCGAAGCGGTTGCGGCGTCATCGGTCCCGTCAGCTGCCGCGGGCGAAACCGCAAGTAATCCGAATCCCGTCGCGAGCATCCCAG
>Ga0335069_10001692_pt1 | contig 35322 bp, 31 predicted proteins | sample Lox_Sample_11_FD_206714 | JGI IMG/M metagenome (GOLD analysis project Ga0335069, IMG submission 206714) | Soil microbial communities from Loxahatchee National Wildlife Refuge, Florida, United States - Lox_Sample_1.1 | ecosystem: Environmental > Terrestrial > Soil > Wetlands | place: USA... | reverse complement strand
GTCGAAGGGGCGGCCGCGGTACATCATCCGCAACATCGCTGAACCGCCCGCGCGTTAGCTGCGCGCGCGGGCAGAGGAAAGGCCGGACAGGAAAGGCCGGACAGCCGGGCGGCCGACCGCGGCATCCGGCGCCGCCGCTTCAATTGCGCTCCGCGGATACCCCCTCCTCCCTGGCCGCGACCTCGGCGCGTCGCAGGCGATGCTGTACGGCCATCCAGATTGCGACAAGGCCCGTCGCCACGCACATCCCGGCGACGACGTACCCGTGGACGCGATGCAACATGACCGCCTCGCGGGCCATCGCCCCGCTCGTCACCAGGACCGCCTGCAGCGGGAGTGCGGCGAGGTAGGTCGTGACCAGGTAGGTTCGCGGATTCATCCCGGTCAGCCCGAAGACGTACCCGATGCTCGAGGCCGGGACGAGCGGATTGCCCTGCATGAGCAGCACCGACTTCCACCCCATCGAGAACACCCACTTCATCGCCTCGCTCGAGCGGCGAATGAACCGCGAGCGGGTGATGAAACGCGCCGCGTGGCCCGCCACGACGGTCCGACCGATGAAGAAGGTGGCCGCCGACGCCAGCAGCGCGGCGCCCGAGGAGATCGCCAGGCCCGGCCAGACTCCCCACAGCGCGCCCGCGATGACCGTGAACGGCGAGCACGGCAGGAAGAAGACGGCGAACGCCACGTGCAGGGCGACGTAGGCCGCGACGAGCAGCGGGCTGCCGTCATCGAAATTCGCGAGGAGCGACTGCACGAACTGCAGGGATGCTGCCATGTCGACGGCGGCCGGCCGGCGCGCCCCATGCCGCGCCGGAATCCGAGCCGCGCGCGCCTCAGACGTTGCCGTACTTCGCGTTGCGCAGGATCGTGTAGCCCTTGATCAACTCGCGGATCCCTTCATCCAGCGAATGCGCCGGGCGGTAGCCGGTCGCCTCGATCTTCGCGTTGGAGACGATGTAGTTGCGCTGGTCCGGGTCCTTGCCCACCGGCGCCTCCAGGAACAGGAAGTCGGGAACCTGCTTCTTGATGTGCTCGCACAGTTCGCGCTTGGAGACATTGGCGTCCGAGAGGCCGACGTTGTAGATCTGCCCGCGCATGCGATCGCGGTTCTCCAGCGCGTGGAGGAAGGCCCGCGCGACATCGCGGACGTGGATGTAGTTGCGCTTGAAATGGCTCTCGAACAGCACCACGAAGCGGTCGGTGCATGCGCGATAGGTGAAATCGTTGACCAGGAGGTCGATCCGCATCCTCGGCGACATCCCGAAGACCGTCGCAAGGCGGAAGCTGACGGCATTCGGGTGCTGCATCAGACGGTGCTCGACCTCGACCTTCTCCTTCGCGTAGAGCGAGATCGGGTTCAGCGGCGATTCCTCGGTGCAGAAATTGTCCTTGTCGCCCGAGCCGTAGGCGCTGTTGGTCGTCGGCATCAGGATCAGCTGGTCCTTGCTGACCAGGTCGAGCATGCTGACGATCGCATCCCGGTTCGTGGTCGTCGCGCCGACCGGATCCTTGGCGCACAACGGGGCGCCGACCAGCGCCGCGAGCGGAATGATGACGTCCGCGTCCTTGATCAGCCTCGACACGGCGGATGCCATGCGGACATCGCCGCGAACGACATTGAAATTCGGATCGGCGCAGACGTCCGCAAGGCTGTTCTGCCCGAACATGAAGCTGTCGATCACGGTGACCTTGTGGCCCGCCCGAAGCAGTTGCGGAACCAGGATGGAACCGAGATAGCCGGCACCGCCGGTGACGAGGATTCTTTGGCTCATATGCGCGTGGAGATCCGGTAGGGGGTTGGAAGGGTCAATCGAACAGGGCAAGCTCGACAGCCTCGCAGAGCGTATGCGCCAGCACGATGTGCAGTTCCTGGATCGTCGCCGTCGCGTGGCCGCAGGCGACGATGCAGACGTCCGCCAGCGATCGCACGGCGCCGCCGTCGTGGCCGCTGAACGCCACCGACGACATCCCGATCCGCCGGCTGGCGTGGAGCGCGGCGACGATGTTGGCCGAATTGCCGGACGTCGTGATCCCGAGGAAGACGTCCTTCGTGGTGGCCTTGCCCTCCAGCTGCCGCGCAAAGACCTTTTCGAAGCCGTAGTCGTTGCCGATGGCCGTCAGGACCGAACTGTCCACGGTCAGCGCCTCGGCCGGCAGCGGCGCCCGATCACGCGCCAGTTTGCTGACGAACTCCGCCGCCAGGTGCTGCGCATCGGCCGCGGAGCCGCCGTTGCCGGCGATGTAGAGCCGTCCACCCGCCCGGTACCGGTCGACGACGAGCCCGACCGCGCGAGCGAACTCGGCGCGGCGGTCCGCCATGCCGAGAAACGCTTCCTTTGCCGCGATCGAGGAGCGGAAGTTGCGTTCGAGAAGTGCGTCGTGGTCCATGGTCGTGCGCAGGTCAGGCGGCAAGCACCTCCGCGGCGCGGAGGTAGTCGGCGGGCACGCCGATATCGATGAATCGGCCGTCGATTTCCAGGCCGTAGAGCGCGCCACCGGCGGCGTCGACGGCGGGCATTATGTCGTCCTCCAGCGAAGCACGCGATCCGGCGCGCCACGGGAGCGCCGCGAGGCCGGCCGTATCGACGAGATAGACACCGCCGTTCGCGAGGCGGCCCGGGGTGCCGGCACCGGACTTCAGCGAGACGATGCGCATGTCGGCGTCCACTTCCATTCCCATGTAGCGCCCGGCCTCGTTCGCCCGGAACAACGCGACGGTCCAGGCCGCGCCCCGGCCGCGATGGAATTCCCGCAGGCGCGGCAACCCGACTTCGAAGAACGTGTCGCCATTGATCAGCAGGAACTCGCGCTCCGACGACAGCAGCGCCGCGGCGAGCAGCAGGCCGCCGCCCGTGCCGAGCGGCGTCTCCTCGACCGCATAGTCGACCCGGATCCCGCGATACGACGCGCCGAAGTGCCGCTCGATGATCTCGCGACGGTAACCGACGGAAAGCACGATTCGGTCGATTCCCTGCCCGATCCAGTAGTCGAGGAGCCATTCCAAGAACGGGCGGCCCGCCACCGGCGCCATCGGCTTCGGCAGGTCGGGGACCACGCTGCGCAATCGCGTGCCCAGCCCGCCAGCGAGAACGACGACCGCGGTCATCGCGAGCCCGCGCCGGCGGTACGCGCCGCTCCGACCCGAGGCGCCCGACGCATCAGGCCTCGTTCACGATGCGGCAGATCTCGTCGACCTCGTCGTCGCGCAGGTCGGGAAAATTGCCGATGTAGAAGCCGAAAAAATGGACGTGCTCGACCTGCGGCAGATCCTTCAGGATGTCGTCCGGGACGACGCCCTTCAGGTACGGCTGTCGCGCCTGGTTGCCGCCGCCGGCGCTGCCGCGACGGAACTCCACGCCGGCCTCCCGCATCCTCTGCATCAGGCGCTCGACCAGGTCGTGGTCCGCCTCCTTGAGCACGAGGTTGAAGGCGTAGTTGCTGCAGCCCTCGAGCTTGAAGTCGGTGCGGTACTTGCGCGAATCGATGCGCTCCAGGAACCGCACGAGGTTCTGGTTGCGCCGGACCACGTTCCGGTCGAGGCGCTTCAGCTGGCTGCGCCCGAGAATGCCGCCGATCTCGGTGTTGCGCATGTTGTAGGCCGGGTAGGCGAAGATGAAATCGGGATTCAGTTGCGGGAAGCGCTGCTGGTACGACAGGCGAAGGTCGGCATCGCTGGCCTCGCGCACCATGCCGTGCGAACGCAGCATCCGCACCTGTTCGTAGACGGTCCGGTCGTTGGTGCAGACCATCCCGCCCTCGATCGTGCTCATGTGGTGAGCGTAGTAGAACGAGAAGTTCGAGATCCACCCGAACCCGCCCAGCCGCCGCCCGTTGTGGGTCGCCCCGTGGGACTCGCAGACGTCCTCGATGAGCGGAATGCCGCGACGCTCCAGTTCGCCGAGGAGTTCGTCCGTCAGCCCGTCGAAGCCCTGCACGTGCGTCAGGAAGACGGCGCGCGTCCTGCCGCTGAGCTTCGCGATCACCTGGCCCGGGTCCATGCCCAGCGTCCGCGGATCGATGTCGACGAAGACCGGGGTGAACCCGTTCTGCAACACCGACGCGATGTCCGACACCCAGGCGAGAGGCGGCACGATCACTTCGCCGCCGTCCGGGTGCCGGATCTTGAGGACGGCCATCGTCAGCAGGTTCGCCGACGCCCCCGAATTGACGAAGACGCTGTGCTCGACCCCAAGCCATTTCGACCATTCCGCCTCGAACGCGCGGCAGTTCGCGCCGTTCGTGAGGATGGGATCGTCCTGCCGCAGGTGGGCGATGACCGCGTCCAGGTCCTCGCGCAGGATGTTGTTGCGCATCAGCGGGAATTTCATGCCTTGATCACCAATCGGGCTGGGTTGAGGAAGTGGGCGGGCCGCCGGCGCGCCGGCCGGGGGCCGACGCCGTTTCCCCGAGGCGGTCCCGGCGGCGGGGTACCTAGCCCGCCTGGCACTCGGGTTGCGCGCCGACCGCGGCGCGTACCTCGGCGGCGAAGGACGATACGCCGCGGCAGACGGCCTCGATGCCGATGCCGACCTGCTCGTGCAATTCGCCGCGCGTTCCCAATTCGAACCGGTAACCCGGCTCGACGCCGAAGTTCAGCATGCGCACGCCGAGGCCGCGCCGCGCCGCGAACTCGAACAGCATGGCATCCAGGCCGCCGCGGCCGCGAAAGCCTTCCTCCAGCGTCGCGATGCCGGCGTAGCGCGCGAGGACGGTGCGAAGGCGCTCGGCCGCGAATCCGCCGAGGTCGAACAGGTCGACGACGCCGACGGACAGGCCGGCCGCGGCCAGCCGCTCCGCGGCCTTCAGCGCCGTGTGGACCATGTAGCCGGTCGCCACCAGCACGACGTGCTCCCCCTGCCGCAGGACGTGGAAGCCCGCGCCCACGTCGGGCGGCGCCGCATCGTAGATCGGCGGCAGCACCTGCGCGTCGAGGCGGAGGTACTTGATGCCCCTTTCGCCGAGGCAGCGATCGAACAGCGCAGCCGTGGTCACGTGATCGGCGGGGGAGTAGACCGTCACGCTCGGCAACGCGCGCATGACGCTGAGGTCCTCGTAACACTGGTGCGTCGGGCCGGAGACAACGTAGCTGTAGCCGGCCCCGACGCCGATCAGGCTGACATTCATCGGGCGCACCTGCGACAGCAGCGCCAGGCTGACGCGCACCTGCTCGAAGCAGCGCATCGTGATGAACGGCGCGATCGCGTAGGCGAAGACCTTGTAGCCCTCGAGCGCGAGCCCGGCCGTGACATTGATCAGGTTCTGCTCCGCGATGCCCACGTTGACGAACCGATCCCCGAACTGTTCCCGGATGCGGTCGAGGACGGGCGATCCGAAGTCGGCACTGACAAAAAACACGCGGTCGTCCGTCGACATCGCGCGCCAGACGCGGTCGAGCAGGGCGTCGCGCATCGCGATCGGGCGAACGGCGCTCACGACCGCGCCTCCAGCAGCCTGTCGATCACCTCGGGCTTGGGATTCATGATGTGGCACAGATCCGCCCCTTCCAGGCCCGGCACGCCATGTCCCTTCAGGGTGTGCGCGACCAGCGCCTTCGGACGCCCGGCCGCCGCGATCTTCATCCGCTGCATCGCCGCCGTGACGGCCACGACGTCGTGGCCGTCGACCTCCGCGCAATCCCAGCCGAACGCCTCGAGGCGCTTGACGAGCGACACATGGCTGACGATCTGCGCGGTGCGACCCAGCATGCTGATCTCGTTGTCGTCGACCACCAGGTTGAGGTTGTCAAGGCGATGGTGCGACGCGAACATGATCGCCTCCCAATTCGCCCCTTCGTGCAGTTCCCCGTCGCCCGTGACGACGAAGACCGCGCGATCCTTGCCCTGCCGCTTCAGCGCCAGCGCGACGCCGCCGGCGACGCCGAGCCCATGGCCGAGCGATCCGTTGATCGTCTCATAGCCCGGTATGACCGGATCGGGTATGCCGCCCAGGAAGCTGCCGCTGTGGCAGACGCGCTGCAATTCCTCGACGGGAAAAAACCCGAGGTCGGCGAGGATCGGATACATGCAGATCGATCCGTGGCCCTTGCTGATGATGCAGCGGTCGCGCTCGTCGGCGAGCGGCGCCTTCGGATCGAAGCGAAGCACGCCGCCGTAGTAAAGGGCCGTGAAGATCTCGACCGAGGAAAGCGAGGAGGCGATGCGGGTCTCCGGTGCACGACGATGCACGGCCAGCGTCTCCAGCCACACCCAGTGGGCCTTGGCGCGCAGCACCTGCGCGAATTCTTCCGGGCTCATGGAATCATCCATCGGTAAAGCCTCGAGGCTGCCGGCCACGCCCTGCCGGCACGGAAAGGAATCGACGGATCATCGTCCGCGGCGACGCCTACCGGCGCCGTGCGGCAGGCGACGCAGGCCTGCCACGTCAGCCCGCATCGCGGCAGCGGCATGCAGCCGGCAGCCGACATCGAAAGTCATTCGTGCAAGGGAGTTATTGTAAGCGAGGCGGACCCGTTTCAAAACGGGCGGGTCCCGGGCATCGCGCGGCATGGACCCGGTCGGCAACCCGGGCATGACCTTACCCGAGGCCCGTCGGCTGATACAGCACGATGCGGCTCCCCGAGTTCTCGAACTTGAACGGAACCTGCACGAGTTGCTTCAGGCGCTCGACCACGGCCTGCCGGCTGCGCGGTTCGACGAAGAGCAGCATGAAGCCGCCTCCGCCCGCTCCGAGGAGCTTGCCGCCGATCGCCCCGGCCGCGCGCGCGGACTCGTAGATCCGGTCGATGTCCGGATTGGACACCTTGTCGGAAAGCGATCGCTTGTACTGCCAGCTCTCGTGCAGGAGGCGGCCGAAATCGGCTATCGGCACCCCGGGCGATTGCAGGATCCTGATCGACTCGTCGACCATGGCCTGCATTCGCTTCAACTCCGACTCCCGGTTGCGCAGGTTGTCGATCTTCGACTTCGCGACCTCGGACGCAATGCGGGAGAACCCGGTGAAGCAGAGGACCAGCGAGCCCTGCAGTTCCGCCAGTCGGCTTGCGGAAAGGATGATCGGCGCGACTTCGAATGAATCGTTGCGCCGGAATTCGATCCGGTTGAATCCGCCGAACGCGGCGGACACCTGGTCCTGCGACCCGACGTTCTCGCGGATGATGTCCTGCTCGATGTGGATCGCGCTCGCGGCGAGGTCGTCCTTCGAGACGTAGCGGCCGCGAAGCGCGCTCAGGGCATGGACCAGGCCGACCGTGAAGGACGAACTCGAACCCAGCCCCGACCGGGCCGGAAGATCGCCGTCGTGATGGATCTCGAGGCCATCCTCGATGCCCGACCATTTCAGCACCGCCCGCACCGCGGGATGTTCGATCTGGTCGATCGAGGCGACGTTTTCAATCCTCGAATAGACGATGCGATGCTTGTGCTCGAAGAAGGGGGGAAGGTAGCGGCAACTGATGTAGCAGTACTTGTCGATCGTCGTCGCGAGCACGACGCCGCCGTGGTCGCGGTACCAGGCCGGATAGTCCGTGCCACCGCCAAAGAACGAGATCCGGAAGGGTGTGCGCGCAATGATCATGGATCGAGGCTCCTTTGCCCGGTCGGGCGACGTCGACTCAGGCGCCGATGACCCAGCGCGCAACCTGGGTGCACATGCGCGGCGAGGGGATCCGGTTCCAGGTGATCGCGGCGCGCAGGGACTCCATGGCCACGGCACGCGCAAAACGCGCGGGTTCAGCCGAGCGATCGACACGTTCGTCGACGACGACATGCGCGTAGTTGCACAACCAGCGCTCCGGGACCTTGCCGAAAGCGCGCTTCATCATGTCGTTGATCTCGCGGTGCACTTTCATCCTCGCGCCGAGCGTCTTGTTCTCGCCGTACATCCGCGAGCCGGCAAGCTTGCGCGGCAGGTAGGCGAACCTCACGCCGGCGAGGCCCATCCGGATCCAATACTCGTAATCCATGCAGTAATGCAGGGCCTCGTCCAGCAGGCCGACGCGTTCGACGACGCGCCGGCGGAAGAAAAGGGCCGGCTGACAGATGAAGCACGTCTCCTTCAGGCGCTCGAAACGCCACGGCTCGGTCGGGTAGGCCTCGATGAAGTTGCCGTCGGCGTCGATGTGGTCGGCCATGCCGTAGACGACGTCGACGTCGGGATGCGCCGCGAGAAATCCGGCCACGGCGGCGATGGCGCCGGGATAGTAGACGTCGTCGGAATTGATCCACCCGATGACGTCGCCGTCGGTCGCGCGTATGCCCTTGTTGATGGCATCGGTCTGGCCACGATCGGGTTCCGACACCCAGCGCACGCGCGGCCCGAATTCCGCGAGCACCGAAGTGGTCTCGTCGGTGCTGCCGCCGTCCATCACGACGTGCTCGATGTCGGCCCCGCCCTGCCCGGCAACGCTTTCGAGCGTCATCCGGATGAAACGCCCCTGGTTGAACGAGGGCGTTACCATCGAGAATTTCATCGGGGCTCCGCTTCCGGGTAAAGCATCTCGACGCCGGCCTCCGGGCCGGCGACCGAACAACGGCGCAGCTGCAGGGACAGTTCGCGCGCATCCTCGCCGATACCGGCGCGGCGCGGCACGAACACGGGCGCCAGGTCGATTCTTATGCAGGCGCCGCCCGCGACGAGCGGAACCTCCAGCACCCTGCTTTCACCGGCCGGCACCGCGACGCGTATGTCGCCCGTGCCGCGCCCCGGATCGCGCGCCACGACGTTGACCGTCCTGGCGGGAAGCCAGTCCGGAGCGCTGAACTCGAGCTGAAGACGCCGCGAGGACGGCGCCGGGGCGACCTCGACATCGAGGCGTCTCCCTGCCCATCCGTCGGCGTAGACACCGACGACGCAATTCTCGACCCGCGCGCCGGAGAGCGCATCGGAGAAGGCGGACCAGTACTCGTCAGCCATCCGAACGGAATCGGCAAACTCGGCCGCTCGTCGCCGGCCAGCCTCCTTCAGCCGGGCCCGCAACGCGTCGTCGGCGTCAAGTCGCAGCAAGGCCTTGGCGATGTCGCCGGGCACGCGCGGATCGAACAACAGGGCCGCGTCGCCACTGACTTCCGGCAGCGATGTCACGTCGCTGCAAGCGACCGGCACGCCGGCGGCCATCGCCTCGACGAGCGGCAGCCCAAAGCCTTCGTAGAGCGACGGAAAGACCAAGCCGCGCGCATTGGCCAGCAGATGCCCGAGCTGCTCGTCCGTCACGTAGCCCGGGAACCGGATCCGGTCGCCGAGGCCGAGGGCGGCGGCGGCCTGCCGCAGCCACGTCATGCGTTCGCCCGGCGCCCCGGTGCACACGAGGACCCGCTCCCTGGCCAGTCCGCCATGGGCCGCGATGCCGAAGGCCGTCAGCAACATCTCGTGGTTCTTGTGGCGCCAGAAATTCGCAGGATAGAGAAGGTAGGCATCGCGTGCGAGACCCAGGCTTCGCAGCGTGGCTTCCGCGTCTGCGGTACCGGCTCCCTGGATGCGCAGCGCCATCCGCAGGTAGATCGTTCGCAGGCGATGCCCCTCGATGCGGCCGGCTTCGCCGGCGCTCCGTCGCGCGAAATCGGAGATCGCCACGAGCACGCTCGCATGCCGCGCGGCCGCCAGGAACGCCTGGTCGCGGTGCGCGACGTCCTCGGGCCTGAAGAACTGCGGGTAGGCGCGGTACTGCAGGTCGTAGATGGTGCAGACGACGGGCAGACCCGCCTCGCGGTAGACCGGGGCCGTGAACGGACAGAACAGGAGGTCGACGCCGCGGTCGCGCAGCGACGGCCCGGGCGGGCGCCGCCGCGCCAGGCGACTCGCAACCCTCGCGACGGCCATCGCGAGCCTCCTCGGGGCCACCGACGCACCACGGCGCAGGAGGCCCTTGGCAAGGGTCATGACCCGCCGCCGGGCCGGGGTCGCGCCGACGACGAGCAGGCGCTCGACATTCGGGGCATCGAGGGCGGACAGTTCGTCGTGCGACGTCCCCTGGGTCAGAAGCAGGAATCGCGTCGCCGGGTGCGCCGCGGCAAGCCGCCGGACCAGTTCGAGGACAAAGACCTTCGCGCCGCCGTTCTCGCCGCCGGGCAGGACGGGGGTCAGGTCCACCGCGATCAAATTCGGGTCGGGCATGCGCGCCTTCGTCCTTACGTCTGCTGCGCCACGAGCCGCGACTGCCACCAGACGGCGTAAGGCCACATCAGCCACCACTTGAAAGGCACGTGCCCGTGGTGCCGACGGACGACCTGGATGGCCTCGCCGTAGTGCAGTCGCCGCCGGGTGCGGGTCTTCGTCGCATCGTGGTTGCGGTTCACGGCGACCTCGGCATCGACGTAGCCCAGCGGGCCGAACCGCCGGTAGAGGCGCCACCAGAGGTCGTAGTCGAACGCCATCGTCATCGATTCGTCGACACCGCCCAGGGCGCGCCAGGCGGACCGGCGTATCAGGGTGGCCGGTTGAGAGACGACGTTGCGGACGGCGAGGCGCTGCGGATCGAAGGGTTCGGTCCAGACCGGGCCGGTTCGGCGCGAGTCCGCATCGACATTCGCGGCGCGCCCATACACGGCGGGCCACGCAGGATTCGCGTCAAGAGCGCGGCACAGCGCCAGGAGGCCGCCGTCGAGGTACGCGTCGTCGCTGTTCAGCCAGGCGACGCAGTCGGCCGAGCCCGCCGCGATGCCTTCGTTGATCGCTGCCGCCTGCCCGCCGTCGGCATGGCTGCGCCAGCCGGCCAACCTGTCCTGCCAGCGCCGGATGACGTCCAGCGAGCCGTCGGTCGAGCCGGCGTCGAGCACGTAGACCTCGACCGGCACGCCCTGCGCGAAGATCGAGCGCAGCGCGGCGTCCAGGAAGCGTCCCTGGTTGAGCGATGGCACGGCGATGGTGATCCGCGGGCGTTGCGTCGATGCGGGCATAGGGCCTTACTTTCCCCGCAGGAGCGAGCGCAATCCACGGTACGCCGGACCGCCGGCGCGCCACAGCAGGCTGTTCTTCATCTCGTCCAGTTCCGCGGCGGCGCGGTCGCACCGCTCGAGCGCGTCCCGCGCCAGGACCCGATGCGCATCGAGTTGCACCTGCAGCGCATCCCGCTCCTGGCGAACGCCCTGCGCGTCGCCGCGCAACGCCGCGAGCTCGGCGTCGAGCCGCGCGCGGGATCCCTCCGCGGCCGCAAACGCCTCGCGCAGGCGTTGCGCCTCGGCCTCCGCCCGGCCGGCGCGGTCGCCGGCCTCGCGACCCGCCGCCTCGGCCGCGGCGGCGCGCTGCTCCGCGGCGGCGAGACGCTGCGCGTGCGTCGCCGTCGTGGCGGCGCCGTCGCGCCGGATGCGTTCGATCGCCGTCGACACGGGCTCGGCCAAGGGATCCGCCGCCGAGGCGACGTTCAGCCCAATGACGGCGTAGTCCTGCGGCCCGAACAGCCGACGAATCGACTCCGCGACCGCGGGCGGCGTATCCGCCGACTCGCCGAGGGCCAGCTCCTCGTACGGATGCAACCTCAGCACGTCGACGAGGCCGAACCCGGCCTCCTGCACGATGAACGAGAGCAGGCCGGGGGGCAGCGGCCGGACATGCGTCGGGTCGAGATAGAACGTGTGGGCACCGACCTGCAGGTTTTCCGGATTCGGCGTTTCGAAGATTGCCAGCCCGCCGGGTCGCAGCACCCGCCGTGCCTCGGCAACGACGTCGAGCAGCACGTCAAGCGGCAGGTGCTCGACGACATGAAAGCCGCTCACGAGGTCGAGCGACGCCGCCGGCAGCGCGCGCAGGTGCGCGACCGCATCCTCGCGACGCACGTCCAGGCCGAGGGCCGTGCAGCGGGCGAGCATCTGGTCATCCAGATCGACGCCATGAGCGCGCCAGCCGCGATCGCGCAGGAGCTCGAGCCATTCGCCGCGGCCGCAACCGAGATCCACGGCGCTGGCGCCGTCGCGCTCGATGACCTGCAGCAGGGGAACATATTCCAGGAGGCGCGCGCAGATCACGGCCCGCGCCCCGCGGAATTTGTCCTCGAAGCGGGCATAGAAACTGGCGAAGCGGGCACTCATCGGGCGGTAGGCTCCTCGAGCGTGGCCGACGCCCGGCTGTCGTCCGGCGCCGGGCCCGACGCGGCCGCCGTGCGGTCCAGCGCAGCGACATGAATGACGGGTTCGAGCCAATTGCAGCCGACGAAGTGGCTGCGGCTCAGGTTCGCGACACTGAAGAGCAAGGCGAGGTCGCGCCACTCGAAGTTGTCGCCGAGGTGCGTTTCGGTGCTCGACAGGGAGGTCGTCACGGAATAGCTCCCGGGCCCGAAATTCGCCGGGAACTCGAAGCGGTACTCGTAGGCCGAGCCTGCGGCGACGTCGACCAGCGGGCGCTCCCTGAGGTGCGTGTTGGTGCCGAACATCGGCTGGCCGAGGCGATCCTTGACCATGTATCCCAGCACAAGGCGCGGCAGCGCGGCATGAACGCGCACGACGATCCGCAGGACGACCGGCTGGCCGACATCGACGACCTCGACCCGGCGCGAGTGCGCGTCGAGGATTTCGATGCACTCGACGGTCGCCGCGCGCGTGCCGGAGGTCGTTCGCGTGCGACCGTCCGACGCGCGGGACTGCTCGACGCTCCAGTGGCCGCGCTCGGCGATCAGCGCGTTGTAGAAGTCGGCGACTTCCTCGGGCGAGCCGTCCTTGATCAGCTCGCCCTTTTCAAGCAGCAACGCGCGGTCGCAGACGGACTGGATCGCGGTCTTGTCATGCGAGACGATCAGCAGCGACGTGCCGGCCTCGCGGAACTGCCGGATGCGGTCGAAGCTCTTGTGCTGGAAGTAGGCGTCGCCCACGGACAAGGCTTCGTCGACGATGAGGATGTCGGGCCGCACGGCGGTCGCGACCGCGAACGCAAGCCGAACCTGCATGCCGCTGGAGAGGATCCGGACGGGCTGGTCGATGTACGTGCCGATCTCCGCGAACCGTTCGATATCCGGCAGGAGAGCGGCCATCTCGCCTGCGGTGAAGCCCAGCAGCTGCCCGGCCATGACGACGTTCTGCCGCCCGGTGAAGTCGGGATGGAATCCCATGCCCAGTTCCAGCAGTGCGGCGACCCGGCCGGTCACCGAGACGGAGCCGCTCGTCGGCTGCGTCGTTCCCGCGATGAGCTTGAGCAGCGTGCTCTTGCCTGCGCCGTTGCCGCCGATGATTCCGATCGCTTCGCCGGGTTGCAGGCGGAACGTGACGTCGCGAACGACCCAGGTGGCCTCGTGCCGAGGGCCGCGCCAAGGCATGACCCATTCAAGCAGACGCGACCTGCGATCCGGATAGCGCCGATAGGCCTTGCCGAGGCGATTGACCGTGATCGCGCCCATCAGAGCTCGTCGACCATTTCGGCAGAACGACGCTGGAACAGGCGCAGTCCGACGGCGCAAAGCCCCGCGGCAAGCACGCCAACGACCGCGACGGCGGTCCATGCCGGCTCGCCGGTACGCAGCAGGACGCGCTGGTAGGACGCGACGAGCGGCGTCATCGGGTTCCAGGCGACGACGCGGGCGACCGCCTCGGGCAGCGTATCGAGCGTGTAGACGATGGGCGTGAGCCAGAACCAGAACTGCAGCGCGATCGAAAAGAACTGGCCGACATCGCGGAAGAACACGTTCAGGACGCCGAGGATCATCCCGAGGCCGATCGCGAAAAGGACCTCGACGATCAGCGGCGGGACGACGAGGACGAAGCGCCACCCGGGGAAGTTGCCGGTCGCCAGGAGGAACAGGGTGAACAGCGCAAAGACGATCGCAAAGCCCAGGCACGCGTTGATGACCACGATCGCGGGCAGGCAGATCCGCGGGAAGTTGAGCTTCTTCAGCAGGTTGGCGTGGTCGATGAAGACGTTCATGCCGCGGCCGACGATCTCGGCGAACAGGGCCCAGGTCAGCATCCCGGCGCACAGGTGGATGCTGTAGGCGAACGGGTTCTCGGACTGCCCGAGGCGCGCCTTCATGACCTGCGAGAAGACGAGCGTGAAGACGGCGATCGTCGACAGCGGCTGCAGGACCAGCCAGGCGGCGCCGAGCAGCGAGTTACGGTAGCGCGACGCGAACTCGCGCCTCACGCTGCCGGCGATGAACCCGCGGAAGCGGTACAGCGCATCGAGATGGGAATCCAGAACCAGGCTCATCGGGGCGTCGACTTGATCTCGCGGTGCGCACGCCACCGTCCCACCCGGGCGCGCGACTCACCGGGTCCGTCGGTTACGAAAGCGTGTCCCTTCAGCCCGCGTCGCGGAACGTCGACGTCATCCGGGAAAGGGCTGATTGCAGCTTACTTTCGGCATTGTAAAACGCCACGAGTGCGCCCGGGTCCGCGGGCGGGCCGCAGGCATCGCCACGACCTGGCGGGGCACAACTCGGCCGGCCGCACCCCGCACTTCAGGCAGGATGCCGGAGGCGCACGCCCTCGAACGCGGCTTTCTCGACCAGGTCCCGGTACTCGCCGACGTACATCGTGCCCATCCGCTCGGCCGTGAACCGCTCCTCGAAGCGACGGCGCGCCGCGCGGCCCATGCGTTCCCGCAACGACGGATCGGCGTCGAGCCGCTCCATCGCCGCGCGCAGCGCGACCGGGTCGCCCGGCGGCACGACGAGGCCCGTCTCGCCGTTGACGTTGATGTAGCTGGTGCCGGTGCCGATCTCGCTGGAGATCATCGGCTTGCCGAACATCGCGCCCTCGAGCAGCGTGACGCCGAACGCCTCGGAGCGCAGGTGCGACGGGAAGACGACGGCCGCGCACAGTTCCAGCAGCGCCACCTTGTCCTCCTCCGGCAGCATCCCGAGGAACTTGACGTGATCCAGCTTCTTCTCCTGCGCGTGGCGCCGCAGTTCCGCCTCGATCGGCCCGGCGCCGACGATGACCGTCGGCAGCTTCGTCCCGGTCACCGCGTCGAGCAGGATGTGCAGTCCCTTGTAGTAGCGGATGACGCCGATGAACAGGAAGAACTTTTCGCCCAGGACGTTGCGCCAGCGCGCGAGCGTTTCCGCCCGCGTCGCCGGGTAGCCCGCCGGCTCCAGGCCGATCGGGATGACCGAGGTCTTGTCGGTGTAGCGCCGCAGGACGTCGCTCGTCTGCACGTAGTTGGGCGACGTCGCGACGATGCGGTCGACGCTGCCCAGGAAGCGGTCCATCAGCGGCCGGTAGATCGTCATGAGGCGTCGCTGCCGCACGATGTCGGAGTGATACGTGACGAGGCTCGGCTTGCGCACGCGCCACATCAGGTGCAGCAGGTCCGCGAAGGGCCACGGGAAGTGGTAATGGATGACGTCGGCCCAGTCGACATGGCGGCCGAAATCGGCGGCGAGGCCGAGCGAGACCGAGTTGGATGCCAGCGACAGCGTCTCGCGGTAGCGGAAGTGCTCGGTGGCGCGGAAATGGCGCCGGTGCGGCACCGGGTTGCGCGACAGGCTCACGACCCGCGCCTCGACGCCATGGCGTCGCGTCGAGGTCACCATCTGCGCGATGGCCTGCTCCAGCCCGCCGACGCTGTCGGGAAAGAAGGTCTTGTAGACGTGCAGCACGCGCAACGGGCGCGCCCCGGCGGGACCCGCGACCGCGAGCGGCAGCTTCGACGCCTGGCGCCCGAGGTCGTCGAGGCGCTCGACGTCGTCGTCGGCGGCAGTGCCGCCGAAGTCGCCGCACTGGACCTCGACGACGACGAGCGGCGTCCGCCCCGGATTGTGCAGGCGATGGCGCGTGCCCATCGGCACGTAGCGCGATTCGTTCGGCCCGCTTTCGAACGTCGAGTCGCCGATCGTCATCCGCGCCAGCCCGTCGGCGACGACCCAGTGCTCGCTGCGGTCGCGGTGCGTACGGAATGCAAGCGCGGCGCCCGGCTTGATTTCCAGGCGCTTGATCCGCACGCCGGTCGCCTCGTGCAGCACGGTATCGGCGCCCCACGGATAACGCATCGTGCGATGGTGTTTGTACGCGTCCGCGCCCTTCTCGCGCAGCGCGCGCACGACCTCGCGGACATCCTGGCTGGCATTCTTGTGCGCGACGAGCAGCGCGTCCGGCGTGTCGACCACCACCAGGTCCTCGACGCCGACCGCGGCGATCAGGCGATCCTCGGAGCGCACGTAGGTGCGCTTCGACTTGACGAAGATCGCGTCGCCGTCGACGACGTTGCCGGCGGCGTCCGGCGCATGCGCGTTCGCCTCGGAGACCGCGGCCCAGCTGCCGACGTCGCTCCAGCCGAAGCCGCACGGGATCACCGCGACGTTGGACGAGCGCTCCAGCACCGCGTAGTCGAAGGAGATGTCCGGCAGCGCGGCAAAGGCCGTCGCATCGAACGCGAGCTGCGTGCCCTTGCGGGGGCTCGCGCGCCAGACCGCCTCGGCGGCGCGCAGCACCTCGGGTGCGCAGGCAGCGAGCGCATCGACGATCGCGTGGACCGTGAAGCAGGACATCCCGCTGTTCCACGCGAAGTTGCCGGCGAGGACGTAGCCGGTAGCCTGTTCAGCCGGCGGTTTCTCGATGAAGCGCAGGACGTGGTGGGCGCGCGTGTCGCCGATCGAGGAGCCCCATTCGATGTAGCCGAGGCTCGTGTCGGGCCGCGACGGGGTCACGCCGAAGAGCATCAGGTGGCCCGTCTCGCGGGCCAGCCGCGCGGCCGTGCGCGTCGCGGCGAAGAATTCGTCGGGACGCTCGATCGCATGGTCCGCCGGCAGCACCAGGAGCACCGCATCGTCGCCGAACCGCTCGCGGGCCCAGAGCGCGGCGAGCGCGACGGCCGGAGCCGTGCCGCGCCCGAACGGTTCCAGGAGCATCGTGATCGCCTCGGCCCCGCGGGAGTCCATCAACTCCTCGGCGACCTTGTACGAGTAGGCGACATTCGTCACGACCGCGGCGTCGGTGACGCCGGGTATCGCCGCGGCGCGTTCCCACGTGCTTTGCAGCAGGCTCCGCTCGCCGATGCGCATGAACGGCTTCGGTGTCGCCTCGCGCGAAACCGGCCACAGCCGTGCGCCGGCATCGCCGCTCAGGATGACCGGAACGAGTTTCATCGGCGATCGGTCAAGCCCGCGCGACGCTGCGTCTCGCCGCGTCCGCAATTCGGTTCAGCCTGCCAAGAAGGTAGGTCGCTCGCGCCTGGATCGCCAATTTCCACCCGCCGCATGACAACGTGGTGCGGTCGCCGCGGCACCTCGCGATCCAGCACGACGCTCGTCGATTTTGTTGCCTTGCACCAACGCTGCCGATTCTAGTTCGTGAAATGGGGAGTTGTCCCATGAATTACGAATTAAAGCGTTTCGCGGCGTAACCGGCGCTCCTATCCTGATTAGTTCGAACGGATGAGATACAAACTGCATCTTGATTTCATCGACCAATATATAGAAGTAATCGCACACTAACTAATATTTGGTCGATGCCATCAAGAAGAAAGGATGATTTGCCGAAATCTTCTGCAGGGCAAAAATCCATTTCGCGCTTAGCGACCGCATCCCGTTATCATGCTATCCCACTCCCATCCCTAGCTTCCGGGCGACCTGGAATCCCATCCTGATGAAAATCGTTCCCATCATCCTGTGCGGCGGTGCCGGTACCCGGCTGTGGCCCGTTTCGCGCGAAGCCATGCCGAAGCCCTTCATCAAGGTCGGCGGCCGCAGTCTCCTGCGCCGCACCTGGGACCGCGCGCAGGCGATTCCGGGCGTCGTCCACACCGCGGTGGTGACCAACGTCGCGTATTCGTACAAGGTCGCCGAGGAGCTGGGCGATGCGCCGGGCGCAAGTCCGACGACGCTGCTGCTCGAGCCCACCGGCCGCAACACGGCGCCGGCGATCGCGCTGGCCGCGCTCTGGGCGCGGGAACAACTCGGCGACGACGTCGCGCTGCTGGTGCTGCCCGCGGACCACCTGATCGACTCCGACGCGGAATTCGCCTCCGCGGTGGCCGCGGCGGCGCAGGTCGCGCAGCGGAATTCGCGCATCGTGCTGTTCGGCATCACGCCGACCTATGCGGACACCGGCTACGGCTACGTCGAGTGGGGCGCCGCGATCGACGGCACGCGCGCCCACGAGGTGGCGCGCTTCGTCGAGAAGCCGTCCGCCGAGAAGGCCGCCGAGTACCTCAAGGCGGGCAACTTCGCGTGGAACGGCGGCATGTTCTGCTTCACGCCGGCGGTGCTGCTGGAGACGATGCGCGAGAAGGCGCCCGAGGTCCTCGCCGCCGCGCAGGCGGTGATGGCCAGGACGAAGGCGAGCGCCAATACGGTCGCGTTCGACGCCGCGAGCTTCGAGACGCTGCCCAACATCTCCATCGACTACGCGGTGATGGAGAAGGCACGCAACACCGCGTTGGTCCCGTGCAAGTTCGGCTGGAGCGACATCGGCAGCTGGAAGGCCGTCTCCGAAGTGCACGAGGCCGACGAGGCCGGCAACGTCACCGAGGGCAACGCGATCCTGGTGAATTCGCGCGGCACCTACGTGCGCTCCGACGAGCGCGTCGTTGCCGCCGTCGGCGTCGACGACCTGGTCGTCATCGACACCGCCGACGCCCTGCTCGTGGCCCACAAGAGCGCGAGCCAGGACGTCAAGGAGGTCGTCAAGGCGCTGCGCGAGCGCGGCAACGAAGCCTACAAGCTCCACCGCACGGTCGAGCGCCCGTGGGGCGCCTACACGGTGCTGCAGGAGGGTCCGCGCTTCAAGATCAAGCGCATCGAGGTGAAGCCGGGCGCCTCGCTGTCGCTGCAGCTGCATCATCGGCGCAGCGAGCACTGGATCGTCGTCGACGGCCTGGCGCAGGTCACGATCGGCGAGACGACGACGACGGTGAAGCCGAACGAGTCGCGCTACGTCCCGGTCGGCGAGAAGCACCGGCTGGCCAACACCGGCACGGTGCCGCTCGTGATGATCGAGGTCCAGTGCGGCGACTACCTCGGGGAGGACGACATCGTCCGTTTCGAGGACCGCTACGGCCGGGTGCAGTAGCGCGGCGCGCGCGACCCTCTGCCTGAGGGTTCCATCTATCCCGCGGGCGCCGGCGAAGGACGATCGCGCGTTGCCGGTTTCATCGACGCCGGGAACGTCACGGTCACGCGCAGGCCGCCGAGCGGCGAATCGCCCAGCGCGATCGTCGCGCCGTGGCGGTCGGCGATTCCCTTGACGATCGCGAGGCCGAGGCCGCTGCCGGACTCCTCGGATTCGCCGCGGCGATAGAAGCGATCGAAGACCCTCTCGCGCTCGGCCGGAGGAATGCCGGGACCGGAATCGTCGACCACGAGCGCGGCGGCTCCCGGGCCGTCGGCGCGCGGCGCGACGCGCAGTTCGACCCGCGCCGCCGCCGGCGAATAGCGCACGGCGTTGTCGACGAGGTTGCGCGCGAGCAGGCGCAACAGCGCCGGGTCGCCACGCACCCGGACGCCGGGCGTCGTGCCGTCGGCCTCCGCATCCGGCATCTCGATCGTCGTGCCGCGCTGCAGCGCCAGCGGGACGACGTCGGCCGCCGCGAGCCGCGCGGCCTCGCCGAGGTCGACCTCGGTGGCGGGCGACGGCAGCCCGCCGGGCTCGGCGCGCGCGAGCGCCAGAAGCTGCTCGACGGTATGGATCGCGCGCTCGATGCCGGCCGACAGCGTCGCCAGCGCCTGCTGGCGTGACGCGTCGTCGGGCGCCCGACGGACAAGCTGCAGCTGCAGCTTCAGCGCCGTCAGCGGCGAGCGCAGCTCGTGGGCAGCATCGGAGACGAAGGCGCGTTGCGCATCGAACGCGCGGCCGAGGCGCGCCAGGAGCCCGTTCAGCGCGACGATCAGCGGCGCGACCTCCGCCGGCACGCCGTCCTGCGACAGCGGCTCGAGCGCCTCGTCGCGGCGCCGCTTGACGTCGGCCGCGAGCCGGTCGAGCGACGCGAGCGATGCGCCGACCTGCCACCAGATCGCGATCGCGAGCAGCGGCGCCAGCGCGAGCAGCGGCACGACGCTCTTGAGCGCCGCGTGCGCGGCGCGGTCGCGCCGCACGCGGATCGGCTGCGCGACCTGGATGACGCGATCGTGGGCCAGCGTGCTGAAGACGCGCCAGCGCGCGCCGGCGAGGTCGACGTCGCTGAAGCCGAGGATCGCGCGCTCGGGCAGCCGCAGGTAGGGCTGCGACGCGTAGATCGTCGTTCCGTCGGGCCCCCAGATCTGGACGACGAACTCGAGCTTCTCGTCGGCCAGCGCCGCGGCGTTGTCGGCGGAAATCGAACCCTGGTCGCGCAGCGACAGCGCCATCTGGCTCAGCTGGTAGTCGAACAGCGCCTCGGATTCGGCGATCACGTTGCGGTACGTCGTCGCGCCGAGTATCGCGGCGCCGGCGGCGAAGACCGCCAGCAGCGAGACCAGCAGCCGCGAGCGCACCGACGCCATGGCCCGCACGTCAGCCCTTGGGCTTGTCGACGAAATAGCCGACGCCGCGCACGTTCCGGATGAAGTCGGCGCCGAGCTTGCGCCGCAACTGGTGGATGAACACCGAGACGGCATTGCTCTCGATCGCGTCGCCCCAGCCGTAGAGGCGGTCCTCCAGCTGCGCGCGCGACAGCACGGCGCCCGGCCTCAGCAGCAGCGCCTCCAGGACCGCGTATTCGCGCGCCGACAGCACGACCGGCGCGCCGTCGCGCGTGACTTCGCGCGTCGCCGGGTCGATGCGGACGCCCAGGTGCTCGATCACCGGCGCCGCCCGCCCGCTGCGGCGCCGGACGACCGCGCGCATCCGCGCGAGCAGTTCATCGAGTTCGAAGGGCTTGACGACGTAGTCGTCGGCCCCGGCATCGAGCCCGGCAACGCGGTCGGGGACCGCGTCGCGCGCGGTCATCACGATCACCGGCGTGACCTCGCGGCCGTCGCGTCGCGCGCGCAGCCCGCGCAGCACCTCCAGTCCGTCGCGCCGCGGCAGGCCGAGGTCGAGCAGCGCGAGGTCGTAGCGCTCGGCCGCGAGCGACGCGTCCGCCGCCGCGCCGTCGCGCACCCAGTCGACGGCGTAGCCTTCCTGGCGCAGCGCCACGCGCACGCTGTCGCCGATCATCATGTCGTCTTCCGCCAGAAGGACGCGCATCGGGGGTCCGGCACGGTCGTGTCCGCCAGCCGCTACTCTATCGCGCGGCGCCGAGTCCTTCGCCTTTGCCACCGGCCGTGCGATGCGGGTAATCTTGCGCCGGGCCCCCCGCGTGCGTCGTGAAGGTCGGCGACCATGCGGCCCGGGCGAAGGCGACACGATCGGGGGCTTCACGCCGATCCGCCGCCGCCCGGCGACGCACCCGCTCGACGCGGCATTCGATGCCCTGGCCGCGGCGGGGCCCCCTCTGGAGAATTCGTCGATGATCGTCGTCACCGGCGCCGCGGGCTTCATCGGCGCGAACCTCGTCAAGGCCCTCAACGACCACGGCGAATCGAACATCCTGGCGGTCGACAACCTGACGCGGGCCGACAAGTTCCACAACCTCGTCGACTGCGAGATCGCCGATTACCTCGACAAACGCGACTTCCTCGAACGGGTGCGGCGCGGATCGCTGCAGCGCCCGCGGGTCGTGTTCCACCAGGGCGCCTGCAGCGACACGATGGAGCACGACGGTCGCTACATGCTCGATAACAACTACCGCTATTCGGTCGAGCTCTTCGAATGGTGCCGGGCGGTGCGCGCGCCGTTCATCTACGCCTCGTCGGCGGCGGTCTATGGGATGGGGCCGCGATTCGTCGAGGGGCGCGAAAACGAGCAGCCGCTCAACGTCTACGGCTACTCGAAGTTCCTGTTCGACCAGTACGTCCGCCGCACTCTCGCGGACAGCCGCTCGCCGGTGGTCGGCCTGCGCTACTTCAACGTCTACGGGCCGCGCGAGGCGCACAAGGAACGGATGGCCTCGGTCGCGTTCCACCACTTCCACCAGTTCCGGGCCGACGGGGCCGTGAAGTTGTTCGAAGGCAGCCACGGCTACGGCCACGGCGAGCAGCGACGGGACTTCATCCACGTCGACGACGTCGTCGCCTGCAACCTCCACTTCTGGCAGGCCGCCGGCACTGGAATCTTCAACGTCGGCACCGGGCGCGCCCAGTGCTTCAACGACGTCGCGCTCGCCGTGGTCAACACGCTGCGGGAGGCACAGGGCAAACCGGCGCTGCCGTTGCGCGACGCCGTGGCGGAGCAGTTGATCCGCTACGTGCCGTTCCCGGAGGCGCTGCGCGGCAAATACCAGGCCTACACGCAGGCGGACATCGGCGCGCTGCGAAGTGCGGGCTTCGGGGCCGCGATGCGGACGGTCGAACAGGGTACTTCACAGTACGTGCGATGGCTGCTAGAAAAGCGGGCTAGCTGAAATCGCCGGCAGCGGCCCGGCGACCGCCTGGGCGGAACCGGCCGCGGACCCTCCAGGATCCGCGGCGCGTTCCGGACCGAGGGCACCGCGAACGCCGGTCGATCGATGCCCGAAAGCCGCTATGGACTCGCTTGTCGCCGAATTGCCCGTAGTTCACGCGCCTTGGCCGAAGACGAACCCGACACCGGTGATCCGGCGTCGCCTCCATCCCACCCTCCTTTGCCCGGCCGTGGAACACGGGCTGAAGCGCACGAAGGAAGCGAAATCGCCGCTAACGCATCATCGATCCCGGAACGGCCGCGTACCCCCTCGCCTCGCGACGCGGCCCCGCGGCGCGCCGCCTTCCTCGATCGCGACGGCGTCATCAACGTCGATCACGGCTACGTCTGGCGGCAGGAGGACTTCGACTTCGTGCCCGGCGTGCTGCAGGCGGCGGCCGCGCTGCACGAACGGGGCTACCTGCTGGTGGTCGCGACCAACCAGTCGGGCATCGGTCGCGGGCGATACAGCGAAGCGCAATTCCACGCCCTTACCGGCTGGATGCGCGAGCGTTTCGCGGCGGCCGGCGCACCGCTTGCCGGCGTCTACTTCTGCCCGCATCACCCGACCGACGCCGTCGGCGCGTATCGCACGCCGTGCCCCTGCCGCAAGCCGGAACCGGGCATGCTGCTCGCCGCGGCGCGCGACCTCGACCTCGACCTGTCGCGGTCGGTGTTCTTCGGCGACACCGCGAACGACCTCGTCGCCGCGCGCGCGGCGGGCATCCCGGCGCGCGTCCTGCTCGGCAAGGACGGCGCGGCGATTCCGCCGGCGCCTGCCGAGCGCGGTCTCGCCACCGCGCTGTACCGGGATCTCGCCGCCGCGGTCTGCGCCGGAGACTTCGGCAGCATCGAGCCCGCGCGGCACGGCGCGGCGCGATGCGGCATCGAGTCGGCCGATGACTGATCGCGGCGACCTCGCCTCGCCGACCTGGGCAGCGCCGGCGTTCGGCGCCAAGATCGTCGGACGCGCCGCGCTCGCGCAGGCCGTTGCGCGACTGCCGCGCCCGGTCGTTCTCACGAACGGCGTCTTCGACATCCTGCATCGCGGACACGTCACCTACCTGGCTCAGGCGCGTGCGCTCGGCGCAAGCCTCGTCGTCGCGGTCAACGCCGACGCCTCGGTACGCACGCTCGGCAAGGGCCCGGACCGTCCGATCAATGCCGAGGACGACCGCGCGGCGGTCGTCGCCGCGCTCGAAAGCGTCTCGCTCGTGACGCTGTTCGCGGAAACGGTGCCGCTGCCGATCGTCGAACTCGTTCACCCGGACATCTATGTCAAGGGGGGCGATTACGCGATGGACGAGGTCCCGGAGGCCCGGCTCGCGCGCTCGCTCGGCGCGCGAACGATCGCCATCCCGTTCGAATTCCAGCGCTCGACGACCGCGCTGCTGGGCCGGATGAGGCAGGCCTGATGCCCGCGGCCCTGCTCGGCGCCCGCCGCCGCATGCTGGCCTTCGGCGCCGCCGTGGCCCTGCTGCCGGCGACGGCGCCGAAGGCCGCAGCGCCCGACGCGCTGAGCGCGGAGGAGCGCGCGTGGGTGCGATCGCACGGCGAGGTCGTCGTCGCGGCGCCGGAGTCGAGCGCCCCGCTCGCGTACGTCGACTCCGGCGGCCTGGCGCACGGGCTATCGATCGAGTACCTCGACCTCGTCGCCGAAGCGACCGGCATCCATTTCACGCTGGCGCGCCCCGCGCCCGCGGCCGAGAACCTGCGCCGTTCGCGCGACCACGAGGTCGACATCCTCGCGACGAGCACCGACGCCGAGGAGACGCAGGCGTACCTCGCGACCACGAGCCCGTACTATGCCGTGCCGGCCGTGCTCGTCGTCCGGCGCGACTCGGCGCTGCCGGACGGGATCGCGACGCTGCACGGTCGCATTGCGGTCGGCAGCGGCGATCCGGCCGGGACCTACCTCGCGCAGCACTTTCCCGCGCTCACCGTGATCCCGGCCGCCGATGACCAGGCCGCGCTGCGCGAGGTGGCCGCGGGCCGGGCCGATGGCGCGGTGGCGAATCGCGCGACCGCATCCGAAGCCCTGCGCGACGCCGCGCTACGCGACCTGCGCGTGGCCTCGCAGGTCGGCTATACGTACGAGTTCCGCTTCGCCTACCGCCGCGACTGGCCGGTCCTGGGACGCATCCTGGAAAAGGGCCTCGCGCGGATTCCGCAGGAGCAGCGCGTCGCCGTTGCCGAACGCTGGGTGCGCGGGGCCGGGATGGCGCTGCCGGGCCGCGCGTTCGGCTACGTGGCCGGCGGCGTCGGCGTGCTGGCGTCGATGATCGCGCTCGTCCTGCTGTCGCTGTACCACGGGTTCAATCGCCTCGTGTCGCTACGAACCCGCGAACTGCAGGCGGAACTCGTCGAGCGCCAGCGGATCCAGGACGAATTACGGCGGCTCGCGGACTGCGACGGTCTCACCGGCCTGCCCAACCGGATCGCGTTCGACCGCGAATTCGAACGCGCGCTCGCGCTGGCGCGCCGCAACAACGGCCTGCTCGCGGTCCTGTTCATCGACCTGGACGCCTTCAAGATCATCAACGACACGCACGGGCACGACACCGGCGACCGCGTGCTGCAGGCGGTCGCCGTGCGACTGCTCGCCTCGGTCCGCGCCAGCGACCTCGTGTCGCGCCGCGGCGGCGACGAATTCGTCGTGGCGCTCGTCGACGTCGGCACCGAATCGGCCGCTCTGGCCGTGGCGCACAAGATCCTCGCCGAGGTGGCGAGCGCGGCGGCCGATGCCGTGCCCGACTTCGATCTCGGTTGCAGCATCGGCATCAGCTTCTTCCCGTCGGCCGCCAACAGTGCCGAGGAACTGATACGCCGCGCCGACAGCGCGATGTACCACGGCAAGTCGCGCGGCAAGAACCGGGTCTGGCTGTTCCGCGACGGCTCGGAAGGCATTCCGGGCGAATACACCGCCGGCGGCGAAGCGATCGGCAAGGCGCGCCCGGCGCCCGACGTGGAGGCGTCGGAGCCGGCGGCGCGGCGCGCGCTGGCGCCCGCGCCGCTGGAGCCGACGCCGGCACGCAGCGCACCGGTCCAATGATCCTGGCGATCGGGGACATCCAAGGCTGCCTCGCCCCGCTGCAGGACCTGCTCGCACGGGCCCCGCCTTCGTCCAAGGTCGTCCTCGTCGGCGACATCGTGAACCGCGGCCCGCAATCCCTCGAGACGCTGCGGTTCGTGCGCAGCCTGGGCGACCGCGTGACGGTCGTGCTCGGAAACCACGACCTGCACCTGCTTGCCGTTGCCTGCGGCATCCGCCGCCTGCACGCCGACGACACGATCGACGAGATCCTGCAGGCGCCCGACCGCGACGAGCTGATCGACTGGGTCCGCGCGCGTCCGCTGGCGTGGCGTGAAGCTGGCGCCCTGTTCGTGCATGCCGGGCTCCTGCCGCCGTGGACCGCGGCGCGGGCGCTCGAGCTGGCGACCGAAGTCGAGCAGCAGCTGCGCGGGCGGCGCTACCGTGAATTCCTGGCGACGATGTACGGCAACGAGCCGTCGCGCTGGAGCGACGCGCTGCGCGGTGCCGAACGCGCGCGCTGCATCATCAATGCGCTGACGCGCCTTCGCCTCGTCGATGCGGACGGCGCGATGAACCTCGCGCTGAAGGAGGGCCTGGACGCCGCGCCGCCCGGCTGGATGCCCTGGTTCGACCACCCGCGACGCGCCAGCCGCGGCACGCCGATCGTGTTCGGTCACTGGGCCGCGCTGGGCCTGATGGTCCGCGACGATGCCGTCGGGCTCGATTCCGGGTGCGTGTGGGGGCGTTGCCTCACCGGAATGACGTGGCCGGATCGCGCGATCTTCCAGGTTTCCTGCGGAGGCATCCGCGACGCATGACGTGCGTCAAGCCGCGGAAGGGCCGTTCGTCTAGGTTTGTCGTCGTTCCTCGACTAACCCGATCCCTCCGTCGCGGAGGGCACGCGCCATGATCGACACCTTGAATCCGGAGACGGCCGACGTGCTGATCGTCGGCGCCGGGCCGGCCGGCCTGAGCCTCGCCACGGCGCTGGCCGACGCCGGGATGACCTGCACGCTCGTGGAGCGGCAGCCGCTCGACGAGATCGCCGCGCCGCGGCCCGACGGCCGCGAGATCGCGCTGACGCACCGCAGCCGCGCGATCCTTCGCCGCCTGGGCATCTGGGACCGGATTGCCGCGGAGGACATCTCGCCGATCCGCGAGGCCCGCGTCATCAACGGCGGCTCGCCGTTCGCGCTTCAGTTCGATGCGCGAACCGACCGTGACGGCGACTCCTCCGAGCCGCTCGGATTCCTGGTCCCCAATTCCGCGATACGGCGCGCCGCCTACGAGGCGACCGTCGGTCGCGGCGGGGTCTCGCTGGTCGCGGGCGTTCAGGCGACGTCGGTCTCGACCGACGGGCGCGACGGGACCGGCGGCGTCGCCGCGACGCTCGCCGACGGCAGCACGCGAAGCGCCCGCCTGCTCGTCGCCGCCGACAGCCGATTCTCGGAGACGCGCCGCAGGCTGGGCATCGGCGCCGAAATGCGCGACTTCGGCCGCAGCGCGATCGTCTGCCGCATGGCGCACGACACGCCGCACGGCGCCGCCGCGCAGGAATGCTTCCTCTACGGGTTGACGCTCGCGGTGCTGCCGCTCAATGGCGACGTCGCGTCCATCGTCGTCACGGCGCCGACGCACGAAGCCGCGGCGCTGATGCAGTCGACCCCGGAGGCGTTCGCCCGCCGGATCGAGGAGACGCTGCGCGGCCGGCTCGGCTCGATGCGCCTCGTCGGCGAACGCACCAGCTACCCGCTCGTCGCGGTGTACGCGCACCGCTTCGCGGCGCGCCGCAGCGTGCTCATCGGCGACAGCGCCGTCGGCATGCACCCGGTCACCGCGCACGGCTTCAATTTCGGGCTCTACGGCGTCGAGACGCTGGTCCGCGTCCTTCGCGAGGCGCGCCATCGCGGGCGCGACATCGGAGACGCCGCGGTCCTGCAGGCGTTTGAATCGGAGCACCGGCGCGCGACGCTGCCGATCTACCTCGGGACCAATGCGGTCGTCCGCCTCTTTACGGACGACCGGATGCCGGCGCGCGCGCTGCGCGCCGCGGTACTGCGGTTCGCGGAACACTTGCCGCCCCTGAAGGCGGGGATCACGCGGCAGCTGACCGGCAAGGGCGCGCCGCGGATGGCGGCGTAGCCGCGTCGGTGGGCTGACGACGGCCCTCTCCCCCCACCCCTCTCCCGCTACGAAGCGGGAGAGGGGAGTCCCGGCGTCAGCCGTTGAGGCGATGTCTCGAGTCGCGACGACGGATCGCCCCTCGCCCGCGGAGCGGGAGAGGGGTGGGGGAGAGGGTCTCGGCCCCGCGCCAGGCGGTCTCAGGCGTCGTCGAGCGGCGCGCCGATCGCCTCGGCAATCGCCAACCGGGCCGCGCGGGCCACGGCGTGGCGATTGCCGGTCGCGAGCGGGATCGGCGGCAGCCAGTCGAGGGTCACGACGAGACGCGGCGCGGTGATGACGCGCCACAGCGAAGCGACCAGCGTCGTGTCGCCGATGTAGGTCGCGGCCTGCGACCGGATGCCCGACTGCGAGTACGAGATCGCGACCGGCCTCACCTCGCTCGCCTCGTCCAGGGCCGGCTGGATCAGGTTCGCGTGGAAGCGCTGCAGCCGCGTTCCGTCGCTCGTCGTCCCCTCCGGGAATATCGCCAGCGTCTCGCCCCGCTTCAGGTGCCTTGCCAGCGAGCGATTGATGCTGGCCACCGCATGCCGGCGGCCGCGTTCGACGTAAAGCGTGCCCACGAGGGTCACGAGCCAGCCGACGACCGGCCAGCTCGTGATGTCCGCCTTTGCGATGAAACGGGACGGCACCAGCGCGTCGATCGCAAAGACGTCGAGCCAGGAGACGTGGTTGGCGACGACGAGGCAGCCGCCGGCATTCGCGCCGTCGATTCCGCACGCGGCGCGGTGCGCGTCGATCGGTTGGCCGCGCGGCTCGAGGCGCACGCCGACGATCGCGAGCAGCATCCGCGACCACAGCCGGATCGCACGATTGCGCGCCGGCAGCGGCAGCCATGGAAACGCGAGCGCCGCCCAGGCGAGGCCCCAGGCGAGATGCAGCGAGACCAGCACCAGGGCGACGGGAGCAAGCACCAGGCGCAACGCGCGGCCGGCGACGGGGGGCGCGCCGCCGATCGCCGCCGCTGCGGCGCGGATCGGGCCGGCGTCGATCCCATCGATGGCGTCGGCGTCGATCGCGTCGGCGACGACGCGACGATCAGGGCCGTGCATTCGCGCCGGTCACGAAGCGCCCCCGGGCTGACGCTCGTGGCGCACCTCCCCGGCGACGATCGTATAGCGGACACGGCCCTCCAACTCGTAGCCGATGAACGGCGTGATCTTGCCGTCGCTGACCAGCGTGTCGCCGGTGACGCGCCACGGCTCGCGCGGATCGAAGACGACGAGGTCGGCCTTCGCTCCGACCGCGATCCGGCCGACGTCCTCGCCGAGCACGCGGGCCGGACCGCTCGTCACGCAGCGCAGCGCGCGGTCGAGCGGAATGCCGGCCGAAGCGGCCCATCGCAGCGTGAGCGGCAGCAGCGTCTCGAGCCCCGTGGCGCCGGGCGCCGCCTCGCCGAAGGGCAGCAGCTTGTCGTCGGCTCCGAGCGGCGCGTGATCGGAACAGATCGCGTCGAGCGTGCCGTCGGCCAGCGCGGCGACGATCGCGTCGCGATCGCGCTGCGTGCGCAGCGGCGGGTCGAGGCGGAAGTTGGAATCGAAGTAGCCGATATCGACGTCGATCAGGTGCACGTGGTGGATGCCGACGTCGGCGCTGACCGGCAGGCCCTCGCGCTTGGCTGCCCGCACGAGCTCGATCCCGGGCGCGCTGGACAGGCGCCCGACGTGGATGCGGGCACCGGTGGCCCGCTGCAGCTCGAAGATCGTATGCAGCGCGACGGTCTCGGCGACGACCGGAATCGACGGCAGCCCGAGGCGCCCGGCCACCGCCCCGGCGCCCGCCACGCCCGAGCCGGCCAGCGACTCCTCGACCGGGACGAGCCAGAGCGCGAGGTCGAAAGTTCGCGCGTAGCGCATCGCCTGCAGCAGCACGGACTTGTCACGTGGCAGGCACCCGGTCTGCGCGAACGCGACGCAGCCGACGCCTGCCAGCGTCTCGATCTCCGCCAGGGCACTGCCCTGCAGCCCGGTCGTCAGCGCGCCGACCGGATAGAGGCGGGCGCCCTGCGCTTCGCGCGAGCGCTGGCGCAGCATCCGGACCAGCCCCGGCTCGTCGAGCGGCGGATCGGTGTCGGGCGGGCAGACGACGCCGGTCACCCCGCCGGCGAGCGCGGCGCGCATCTCGACACGCAACGCGCCCTCGACGCCCGGCTCGCGCATCCGCGCGCACAGGTCCACGAGACCCGGCGCGACGACGAGACCCGCGGCGTCGAGTCGGCGCTGCGCGACCCATCCCGCCGGCGCGTCGCCGAACGCGGCGATCCGGCCGTCGGAGACGAAGACGTCGACGACGCGATCGGTCCCGGATTCGGGATCGATGACGCGGCCACGAGCGATCTGCAGGTTCATGCGATGCCATCCACGGACATGGCGGTCATATCCTCGGCGACGACGACGCGATCGCCATGACGGCCATGCGGACCGCGATCCCGAACGTCACCTGCGGGAGGATCACGCTCTGCGGGCCGTCGGCAACGCTCGAATCGATCTCGACCCCGCGGTTCATCGGTCCCGGATGCATGACGATCGCGTCGGGCCGGGCGAGCCGCAGCTTCTCCGGCGTCAGCCCGTAGTTGCGGAAGTACTCGTGCGCCGAGGGCAGCAGTGCGCCGCGCATCCGCTCGTTCTGCAGCCGCAGCATGATGATGACGTCGGCGCCGCGGATGCCGTCGTCCAGGCGCGTGAAGACGCGCACGCCGAGCGACTCCAGGCCGGCCGGCAGCAGCGTCAGCGGGCCGACGGCCCGAACTTCCGGCACGCCGAGCGTCGTGAGCGCGTGGATCGCGGAGCGGGCGACGCGGGAGTGGAGGATGTCGCCGACGATCGCGACCGTCAGGTTGCGGAAGTCCTTCTTGTAGTGGCGGATCGTGTAGGCGTCGAGCAGCGCCTGCGTCGGGTGCGCGTGGCGGCCGTCGCCGGCGTTGATCACGTGCACGTGCGGCGCGACGTGGCGCGCGATCAGGAACGGGGCGCCACTGGTGGCGTGGCGCACGACGAACATGTCAGCCTGCATCGCGCTCAGGTTGTCGATCGTGTCGAGCAGCGATTCGCCCTTGCTCGTGCTCGACGCCGCGATGTTGAGGTTGAAGACGTCGGCGCTCAGGCGCCGCGCCGCGATCTCGAAGGTCGTGCGCGTCCGCGTCGAGTTCTCGAAGAACAGGTTGAACACCGAACGCCCACGCAGCAGCGGCACGCTCTTCACCTCGCGCGCGGCAACGTTGATGAAGCTGTCGGCCGTGTCGATGATCCGCTCGATGATCGGTCGCGGCAGCCCCTCGATCGTGATGAGGTGGTGCAGTTCCCCGTTGCGGTTGAGCTGCGGGTTGCGCCGGGGGAGCGCGTCGGCATCCGGGCTAGCCATGCGGCCGCTCCAGCGTGAGGTGCAGCCGGCCCGATCCGTCGCGCGACAGCGACACGTTGACCTCGGGCGGCAGCTCGACGGTGCAGCCCACGACGCCCGCCGCGATCGGCAGCTCGCGCCCCCCGCGGTCGACGAGGACCGCGAGATCGATCCGCGCCGGACGACCGTAGTCGAAGATCTCGTTCATCCCGGCGCGCACGGTCCGCCCGGTGTACAGGACGTCGTCGACCAGCAGCAGCGCGCGGCCGGCGACGTCGAACGGGATGCGCGAAGGGCGCACGGCGGGATTGAGCCCGGTGCGCGAAAAGTCGTCGCGGTAGAACGAGATGTCCAGCGCTCCGATCGGCGTCGCGATGCCGAGTTCCTCGCGCAGGCGTTCCGCGAGCCATACGCCGCCGGTATGGATGCCGACGAGCCCGACCTGCGACAGGTCGCGCCCGCGCATCAGGTCGCCGACGCGCCGCGCGAACGTCGCGTAGATGGCCTCGGCGTCGAGATCGATCATGTCCGAAGCTCCCGGCCGACCGCGGCGGCGGCCCGCCGCTCGTCGAGCCACTGCTGAAGGATCACGCACGCGGCGTAGTCGTCGCTCGCGCGTTCGGGGTGCAGGACCGCCGAGGAGTAGCGCTCGTCGACGCGCGCCACCGGGCGGCGGAAACGTCCCTCGAGCTGGCGCGCGAAACGCTCGCACGCGAACGTCATCTCGTGCGGCGCGCCGTCCGGATGGCGCGGGATGCCGACGACGAAGCTCGCCGGCAGCCAGTCGTGCACGAGGCGCTCGATCGCGGGCCAGCGCTGCACGGCCGCCGCCGCGACGACCGCCAGCGGCCGCGCGGCGCCGGTCAGCGGACTGCCGATGGCGACGCCGATGCGACGGCGGCCGAAATCGAACCCCAGCACGACGCCGTCGTCGGCCCGGACACCACCGGCCACGGCCGGCATCCGGCCCGCCTCAGGCATGGCCGACCTGGCCGCTCAACTGCAGGCTGTCGATGCCGAGCAGCGCCAGCGCAGCCGCGAAGCGCTCCTCGGCAGGCACTTCGAAGATCACGCGCTGGTCGGCGCCGACCGTGAGCCAGGCGTTCTGCGCGATCTCGTTCTCGAGCTGACCCTGCGCCCAGCCGGAGTATCCGAGCGTCACCAGCATGCGCTGCGGCCCGCTGCCTCCGGCGACCGCCTCGAGCACGTCCTTGGATGTCGTGAGCGCGATGCCTGCGGCGACCGACAGCGAGGACGTGTAGTCGCCTGCCGGCTCGTGCAGCACGAAGCCGCGCTCGGACTGCACCGGGCCGCCGAAGAAGACCGGCGTCGTTCGCCAGGGATCGATCTCGAGCTTCAGGTCGATCTTGTCGAAGAGGCGCTCGAGCGTCAGGTCGGTGGGGCGATTGATGACCAGCCCCAGCGCGCCCTTGTCCTCCGAGTGCTCGCAGACGTAGATGACGGTCCCGGTGAAGTTCGGGTCCGCCATCGTCGGCATCGCGATCAGGAACTGGTTGGTCAGGTTCATCGATACGCCTGTGCGAGCGCGTCCTGGACCGAACGGCGGGGGGCGCCATTGCGTCGCGTCCATTGTAGAACGCGGCCGCCGCGGGCGGGACGCCGGCGCGCGGCCTCCCGATGAGGATAAGATCCGGGCCGATGGACAGCGCCCTGGTCTGGTTCCGCCGCGACCTGCGTCTCGACGACCATGCGGCGCTGCATGCGGCGCTGCGCGGCGCGCGGCGCGTCCATTGCGCCTTCGTGTTCGACCGCGACATCCTCGATCCCCTGCTCGCCGAAGGGGCGCGGGCGGATCGCCGCGTCGAGTTCATCCACGGCAGCGTCGTCGAGCTCGATCGCACGCTGCGAGCGCACGGCGGCTGCCTGCTCGTGCGCCACGGCCGCGCCGTGGACGAGATCGTCCGGCTGGCCGACCGGCTGCGCGTCGACGCGGTATTCGCGAATCACGACGACGATCCATTCGCGCTCGCCCGGGATCGGCAGGTCGCGGCCGCGCTGCGCGCCGACGGCCGCTCGTTGCAGACGCGCAAGGACCATGTCGTCTTCGAGCGCGACGAGGTCATGACGGCGCAGGGCACGCCCTTCTCGGTCTTCACGCCGTACCGCAATGCCTGGCTGAAGAAGCTCGCGCCGTTCTACCTGAAGGCGTACCCGGTGGAGCGCCACCTCGCCGCGCTGGCGCCGCCGGCGGACGACGCCGCGGTGCCGGACCTCGGCACGCTCGGCTTCGCGCCGACCAATCTCGCGGAGCTGCAGATCGGCGCGGGCGAGCGCGCGGCGCGGCTGGCGCTCGAGGACTTCGCCGGGCGCATCGACCGCTACGCGGCGGCGCGCGACTTTCCGTCGCGCAAGGGACCGTCCTATCTTTCGGTGCACCTGCGGTTCGGCACGCTGTCGATCCGCCGCGCCGCGGCGCTGGCCGTCGACCGGATCGCGCACCACGGCCCGGACGCCGAAGCCGCGCGCGGTGCGCAGGCGTGGCTCGGGGAACTCGTCTGGCGCGACTTCTACCAGATGATCCTCGCGCATCATCCGCGCGTCGTCGAGCAGGCCTTCAAGCCGGAGTACGACCGGATCCGCTGGGCCGACCCGGCGCCGCTGCTCGACGCCTGGCGCGACGGGCGCACCGGCTACCCGCTCGTCGACGCGGCGATGCGGCAGATCAACCGTACCGGGTACATGCACAACCGGCTGCGGATGGTCGTCGCCAGCTTCCTGACGAAGGACCTCGGCATCGACTGGCGCCACGGCGAGAGGTATTTCGCCCGCCACCTGAACGACTACGACCTCGCCTCCAACAACGGCGGCTGGCAATGGGCCGCCTCGAGCGGCTGCGACGCGCAGCCGTACTTCCGGATCTTCAACCCGATGACGCAGTCGGAGCGGTTCGACCCGGACGGCGCGTTCATCCGCCGCTACCTGCCGCAGCTCGCGGGCTACACCGCGGCCGAGATTCACGCCCCGTGGCGCGCCTCGCCGGCGCGGCAGCGCGAGGCCGGCTGCGTGATCGGCGTCGACTATCCGGCGCCGGTCGTCGATCACGCCGCGGCGCGGGCGGCGACGCTTCAGCGGTACGCGGTCGCGCGCGATCGCGCGGACTGATGCCGGCCGGACCGCGGCGACCGGACGCTGATTCTGCGCAAGCGGAACAGCTTGCCACGCCGCTATCATCGAAGCTTTGACCACGCGACGAGCAAAAGATGCCGACGGGCGCCATCGATCGCTTCTGGCTGAAGAGCTACCCGCCGGGCGTGCCGGCGGACGTCGACTGCACGCGCTACCGCTCGCTCGCGCAGCTGCTGGAGGAGGCGTTCGCCACCTATGGCGCGCGTCCGGCCTATCGCGGCTTCGGCGTCGAGATGTCGTACGCGGAGCTGGATCGACGCTCCGCCGCGATCGCCGCCTGGCTGCAGGATGCCGGCGTCGGCCGCGGGGCGCGCGTCGCACTGATGCTTCCGAACGTCCTGGCGTTCCCGGTCGCGATGTGCGGCGCGCTGCGCGCCGGCTGCGCCGTCGTCAACGTGAATCCCCTCTACACGCCGCGCGAGCTGGAGCACCAGTTGCGCGATTCCGGCGCGGAGGTCATCTTCATCCTGGAGAACTTCGCTTCGACGCTGCAGGCGGTACGCGGGAAGACGCCGTTGCGGCACGTCGTGCTGTGCTCCACCGGAGACCTGCTGGGATTCCCGAAGGGAGTCGTCGTGAACTTCGTCGTCCGGCGGGTGCGCAAGCTCGTCCCGCCGTACGAGCTGCCAGGCGCCGAGCGCTTCGAGCGCGTGCTGGCGCGCGGACTGCGCCTGCCGCGGAAACCGGTCGACATCGGCCCGGACGACGTCGCGTTCCTGCAATACACGGGCGGCACCACCGGGGTCTCCAAGGGGGCCACGCTCCTTCATCGCAATCTCGTCGCCAACGTCCTGCAGTCGGAAGCCTGGTACCAGCCGGGGATGAAGCGCATGAAAGCGGGCGAGCAGGTGACAACCGTCGTCGCGCTGCCGCTCTACCACGTGTTCGCGCTGACGGCGTGCGCGCTGCTTGCGATGCGAAGCGGCGGCAAATGCATCCTGATCCCGAACCCGCGCGACCTGGCCGGCCTCGTGAAGGAACTCCAGGGGCAGGCGTTCCACGTGTTTCCGGCCGTCAACACGCTCTTCAACGCACTGGTCAACTTCGAGCCGTTCCGCAAGCTCGACTTCTCGCGGCTGCTGCTGTGCGTCGGCGGCGGGATGGCGGTCCAGGAAGCCGTCGCGCAACGGTGGCTGGCGGTCACCGGATGTCCGATCTGCGAGGGCTATGGCCTTTCGGAAACCTCGCCGTCGGCGATCTGCAACAGCACCGACACCGATCGCTACACCGGGACGATCGGGCTGCCGCTGCCCTCGACCGAAGTCGCGCTCCTGGACGACGGCGGGAATCCGGTCGAGCTCGGCGCGCCCGGCGAAATCGCGATCCGCGGGCCGCAGGTCATGGCCG
>Ga0335069_10001690_pt1 | contig 35351 bp, 34 predicted proteins | sample Lox_Sample_11_FD_206714 | JGI IMG/M metagenome (GOLD analysis project Ga0335069, IMG submission 206714) | Soil microbial communities from Loxahatchee National Wildlife Refuge, Florida, United States - Lox_Sample_1.1 | ecosystem: Environmental > Terrestrial > Soil > Wetlands | place: USA... | reverse complement strand
CTTCTCCCTTCGACAAACTGCCGGTATATGGAGCGAACCACGTCAGCTTCCTCCGGATGGACTTTGTGCACCATGCCGTCATATCTTTGCTTACCTCTCCTCGTCAATTTGAGCTCTCCTTGAGGTTGCGTGTAGTAGCCATACACATTCTCACCGGCACTGAAGCCTCGGAGCTTTTGCCCTTCAAGACCACGCATCGTCTTCTTTTTGAGATCATCGAGGTAAAGCTCGTTAATAAACACTCTGATATGGATGCTCAGTTTTGAGTTATCATCGTCACTTTGTATTCCATCCGCAATAGAGATGATTTTTATCTGGTGATAGCTGAAGGTGAGCACCACGGTAAGCATCTGGTGGTTGTTCCGGGAGAGCCTTGAGAGATCGTCTACCACAACGACATCTATTTCCTTCTGTCCTACTGCCTTTTCGAGTGCCTGCAGGCCCGGGCGGTTTGCTAAAGAGCCCGAAACCGCTTCGTCGGTAAATATATGTCTGTCTTCGAGAGCCATTCCCTGTTCAACGATATGCTTCTTGCAGACGCGGATCTGATCCTCGATGCTCTTTTCGCTCTGATTCTCCGAAGAGTATCTGGTATAAATGGCAGCCCTCATTTTGTGTCTCCAATGTTTGAGAAGAGGGCAGGGGTCTTCTTTACAGTCTCGACGTATTCGTTCACCAAGATACTGACTAGGACATCCAGGAGCTTCTGAAGGAAGGCATTATCCTGCCATTTCAAGCTAGCTGCATGACCGCTTTCTACTGTGTTAAGGGCGACTAGAGACATAATTCCTTGTACTCATACCGGAATAGGTATATATTAGGCTAAGTTATGACCAACTATATAGTATACTATAATACATATATTATATACATTTGATGCATAATGTCAAGTGTTATTGACACAGGAAGAAAGAGTGGATAAAAAGAAGCTGGGGAAAAAGATCAAGCTGGCAAGAGTGGAGCTTGATCTCAATCAAACCGAGCTCGCAACGAAGATCGGGACAACTCAGGAAAGCATATCTCGATATGAATCCGGACTGTCACTCCCGTCTCTGGAGACGCTCGTGAAGATAGCAAAAGCACTAAAAAAACCGACGAGTTATTTCTTGGACGAATAGCGAACGGGATTATTCGACTGACTCTTGTGTTCCTCCTTCGCATAGATTTAAAGATTTGGAATAGTACTCAAAGGTCGGCGCCTAAAGAGGCCTGAGCGACAGCAATGTGCCACATAAAGCAAATTACCCCGTGCGTTCCAATCACCGTTACCCTTGCTCATCAAGCTTGGTTACGAAACTCCGGGAAAAGCCATCAGGGGTAGCACCATGAGCATGAGTCCCGAAAGCAAAAATTGCTTTTTCCCGACCGAACGCATAGCTTCAGAAAAATTTGCCACATTGTACGGCTCAGCCGGCTGAAAGGCATTTCTTCTATCTGAACCTACCCCGACATGTAATGTCATTACGATTAATTGAAATCTGTTATTTTTCTGCAGTGAGTCGAAGCAATTTATGTGCCAACTATTCATTTGCACGCTAAGACATGGATAATACTGATGATATATTTCCCAATAATATTTGGTCAAATAGCGCTGATGAGACATATATCGCGACATATCGCGTAATTCGCACTATTATATTGGTTTTGGTCTGTTGATACCGAGTTTTTTCATTCGCGACCGGAGCGTTGACTCTTTAAGGCCAAGCAGCGTGGCCGCCCCCGATTTCCCGCTTATGCGCCATCCCGTTTTTTCCAGCATGCGGAGGATGTGATCCTTCTCCATGACGGCGAGCGCTATGCCCCTGGCGGCCATATTCACACCGTCAAAGTTATCTATATGCAGGGTAGAATCGGAACTTAAAATCATGGCCCGTTCGATCACATTGCGCAATTCTCGTATATTGCCGGGCCAGGAGTAGCTCTGCAAACGGTCCATGGTCCTTTTTGGAATGTCTACGATTGATTTTCCCATACTCTGATTGAATTCCCTTACGAATGCCCAAACCAGAAGCGGGATGTCCTCCAGACGCTCGCGGAGCGCGGGTATTGAGATAGGAAATACGTTTAGCCGATAGTAGAGATCGTTTCTGAATTTCTTCTCTTTAACGAGCTCCGTCAGGTCTTGATTCGTCGCAGCTATTATACGGACGTCGACAGAGATGGTCTCAGGGCTTCCGAGTCTCTCGAACTGGCCGTTCTCCAGAACCCTGAGCAGCTTTACCTGAAGTTCCAGAGGCAAGTCCGCGATTTCGTCAAGAAAGAGCGTTGAGCCGTTGGCCATTTCAAAGCGACCCGGCTGTTTCGATATGGCGCCCGTATACGCGCCTTTTTCACGCCCGAATAATTCACTTTCGATTAACGTTGGGGGCAGCGCCGCGCAGTTGACCGTAACCATAGGGCGCCCCTTGCGGGAGCTCATATTATGGATCGCCCGAGCCAAAAGCTCCTTTCCCGTCCCCGTTTCTCCCTGAATTAAAACATACGTCTCCCCTTTGGCAACTTTTTCGGCCTTTTGGAGAATCTTCCTGATCGCCGGGCTCTCACCAACGATCTTGTCGTGCCTGTATGTGAGCTCTATTTCTTGCCGTAAGTGAATATTCTCTTCTTCAAGACAGTTTTTAAGCTCTATGATCTCCTGAAATGCCTTCTTGAGTTTCTCTTCAGCTCCCTTCCGTTCGGTGATGTCTCTCGTCAGAGAAAGCAGGAGCTTTCGATCGCCCAGGTCCAGTCGGCCAAGTCGTACCTCCACGGGAAAAAGGAGGCCGCTCTTCTTCTTCTGGAGACCTTCGAAGGTAATGTGCTGCCCCGAGTTAAGGCGTTCCCAGAAACGTGGTATGTGTCTCTTGTTCTTGATCTCAATGTCGATATCGGCAATGTTCATTCGTAGAAGCTCTTCGTGCGTGTATCCCAGGGTTTTGCAGGCCTGCTTGTTGATATCGATGATATTACCTGCATAATCATGGATGAAAAAGGCGTCGCCCGCTTGCTCGACCAGCATTCTGAAGCGGTTTTCGCTCTCCTGCATAGACTGCTCGGCGCGTTTTCGGTCGGTGATATCCGTAATAAAACCCTCCCAAAAAACTTGCCCGGACGCCTCTCTTGTTCTTCTGCCGCTGAAGCTGATCCAGATTGTCTTCTGATCTTTTCGATTTGCTTGAATCTCTAATCTATCGACGAATCCTTTATTCTCCAATTCGTCTAGAATTGCCTGGCCCCTGCTTTCGTGAGCGTAAAGCCGGGAAATGTCCGGGATTGCCTTCAAAAATGAATCCGGAGAATCAAATCCAAAAATCTCAGAGAACTTTTGATTCACATAGAGAAACGCACCTTGCTTTGTGGTGCGATAGACTCCGATGACCGCATTGTTGACCATGGTCTTCCAAATTCCATCGCTGTTCGTTCTATTGCGGTCGACGCTAACCTGGTCAACTTCGCGACCTAGCGCCGTGGGTTTTTGCCTCCATTTTGAATGAGACTTTTCGGTCATGTCAACGCTTCCGTCTATTCTATAATTAAGTAGACATGAAAAACGGACAAAACGCAAGAATCTTGCTTTATCCTTAAGCGCGGCTATAGAATAGACAGGGCCGTTCACGTTAGGATTGAAGCCGTCCAAAGCCGAAACAGCGTGGGCGGTCTCCGGCATCAGGAACAACAAGGGTACCAGGTAAAGCAGAAAGGTTAAAAAGACCGATAGCCTTTTAGGTGTGATCATTTCCTTTACAGCCAACAATACCGTTCCTCGATCCTTGGTCATGACCCTTCCCGTTCCCGGGACAAATGAGCGGGTTGCAGATTACAGTCAAAACCAAAGCCTCTCCTCCTATCCCCGACACCCAATCATATTTGATCTCCATTTTCGAGCCGAATACGGGCAAACATACGGGGGCAGCCGGAAAAAGCGTTTTTCAACGGCTTCGTAACGGGTTGTCGCGGGTTTGTTGACATGCTCCTCGAGACATTCTGAAATCGAACCAAAAAATCGTATTCCACCCGCGCGTGTCTCCGGATATGTCAAAAGCCTTAAGCTTATATGCTGTCAATGCATAGGAGTTATTATTTGATAGCCATTAGCCCTATCGCGATGAATGGTACTAGGTATTAAAAGACCGAGATAAAATAGAAACGCTACGATTATCGTGATATGTCGCGAGACATCTTATATCCATATAATTCCAATTAAATCATTTCTGAAAGAGAAACAAGAGTATTATTGTACACTTGTAATATCGCTGAGAAACTCTTTTAGTCTGGCACAAAAATTGCTTCACACATTCGGCATATGGCGCAAGGGAGTGATGATTACCGTGCTGAACGCCGCTCTGCGCGTAGCATCGCGAGAATTGGAGAAACCGATCGGCGTTGAGGCGGCGCAGATGCAAGGAAACGATTAGGGGGTAGTGTCAGCAGAATTGCGAAAGGAGGGGAAAGTTATGAGAAAACGGACAAGCTATTGGTTAGTAGGTGCTATAACAGTCGTGAGTCTTGTGATGGCGGGTGTTTCAGCGGCTGCCTCGGATGGGATGTATGAGGTGGTAAGCCCTCTTGGTAAATCGATGGTAAAAGTAATAGCCCCAGCCCCTCGGCTGTCAACACTGGAAGGGAAGAAAATTGGGTTGATCTGGAATGCATTTACAAACGGCGATGTCCTGGCTGAAGCGTTCGCCAATCTGCTCAAAAAGCGGTTTGGGCAGATAGAGACAGTCAACCTGCCAAGTGGTAAGGGTCTGAGTTGGGGTGATTATCCTGACCCTTCCATAAAGGATATAGTTAAAGAAGCCAAGGTGGACGCAGTCATAGTGACGGTCGGCGGGTGAGGAACGTGCACCCCCGCAGTTGCGAGGACTACTAGTTGGACGGAGGCAGCCGGTATTCCGGCGGTAGCAGTGATATGCACGGGTTTTCTAAATACGGCTCGCTCAACGGCCCAAGCCGAAGGGGTAGCGAACATCCATATTGTGGAGTATCCGCCCCCCAATATTTCAATGCAAAGCCATGCAGAGGTCCAGGAATATGCCGCGAATCTTATTGTTAAGGTTATCGAAGCGCTGACCAGAGAGTCAACCAATATGTCAGTCAGCGAAGCGGGATCAGGGGGTGCTGAGCCAAAACCTAAGGACATAGTCTTTAAGGGCACCTATGAAGAAATAAACAGGTTTTTTTACGAAAGTCAGTGGACCGACGGATTGCCAATTGTCCCCCCGACGACTGAAAAGGTACAGGAGTTTCTCAGGTACACGGACCGTTCTCCCGACGAAGCATTAGGTACACTTCCTCCCGGGAACCGTGAAGCGACTGTGTGGACGGTCGCAGTGAACGGAGTGATGGCCGGGTGCCGTCCGGAATACATGCCAGCGTTGATCGCGGTGTCGGAGGCTGTGGCAGACCCTCGCTTTGGCATGCAATTCGCCGGTAGCACTGCCGGATGGTCACCAGTAATCATTGTGAACGGACCGATAATCAAGCAGCTAGATTTCAATTATGGACAGGGCGTCATGCGTTCCGCAAGGCAGGCCAATACCACATTAAGCCGCTTTCTGAGATTATTTATGCTCAACGTTCCGAGGTATGTCGTAGGCATGGATAAGGCAGCGTTTGGCCAGAATATCATTGTTGCTATTGCTGAAAACGAAGACGACAGCCCGTGGGAGTCTCTCTCGGTGAGCCGTGGATTCAAGACAGGCGTCAGTGTAGTAACAGTGACTTCTGCAGAGGCTGTAAGTGACAATTTCGAAACCTTTGGAACAGGGGAAGAACAGCTCAAGGGGTTAGCTAGGCAGACCGCTAAGGTGCTAGGCCAGGTTCCTTTCTGCCTCTCGTCGTTTTTTGGCCCTGAAAGATCGGTTGTGGTAGCGCTGACCCCCTTAGTTGCACGTACCATAGCAAAGGCTGGTTACTCGAAGAGCGATGTTCAGCAGTACCTTTTCAAGAATGTGAAAATACGGGCAGCGGAGTTTGACATGTTTCTGCCCCCCGGGTTCTTCGGCGGCACTGCTTGTGGATTTGTGGCTGCGGGTAAGATGGAGAAGCAGTTCTGTGAATCGACGGACGCGGACAGGATGCTTCCGCTTGTCCATTCGCCTAAGGATTACCTCATCATCATAACGGGGGATGCGGCAAGGAACCGGAACTTCGTGACGTTGCAGGGAGGGGATCAGGGATTTGCCGTAAGCAAGGCAATAAGGCTTCCAGTAAACTGGCAGAGTCTGATCCGGGCCACCAAATAACATAAGGCGTGGCAGCGATTCACGTCATTCGCAGCAGGACAAGAAGTGATTCATTTATTTCGAGGTGCGGCGATGAGGAATTCTATGTGGGGCTTGACGAAAGCGGTCTTGGTAGTCATACTGCTCCTTCTTTCCATTCCCCTCATTTCGTTGGCTTTTGACCGGGGCGAGGTTACGAGGATTTCTGTGGGAGAGCTCAAGAAAATGATGGATGACAAAACGGATGTGGTGATTCTCGATACCCAACCTACGAGCATTTACAAGAAGGGGCACATAAAAGGTGCCTCTTCATTCCCATGGAAGGAGAACATTGCTTTGGTAGAGACCGAGCTTCTGCCTAGGAACAGGTCCATAGTGTTGTACTGTGCTTGCGGGCCGGGAGAAGGAGACAGTGCAAGTGTTGCGGCACAGTTAATAGATCTTGGCTTCGATTTTGATTTGGTGAAAGTGCTGAAGGATCCCTCTATTGAGGGATGGAAAAAAGCCGGTTATCCTATGGAGTAGAAACAGTGGAAATGTTTTTAGGTTATACAAGGATGCTAGTGATGTGCGGGAAAACAGGAGCAATTGCCGCACTAATGACCCCACTATCATTTTGGCCGCTATCATCTCTGATTCTGATCCCAAGAGACGCCGGAATATAAGGGAGAGTCATATTGCAAAGCCTGTCACTCCCCAATAGCCAAAGGATGGGAGCAGACAAGACATGCGAAAGCCCTGGACAGCCTGAAGAAGACTAAAGCTTGAGTCAGCGACAACTCGTTTCGGGAGAAAAGAGTTCTTGGTTATTATGACGCTAAATGTCATCGTAGATTTTGAGAGAAGAACGGAGGTCATAAAACTATTCTCGCTCTATGTGGGCCCGGTTCTGGTTAAGCAAGGCTGCATGGGTGCGCGTCTTTACGCCGATTGCTCGGACGCAGGAGATTACATGATCTTTGAACGATGGCAATCCGCCAAGCATCTTCAAAAACATATACGATCTCGTGATTACCAAAGAATACTCGATATTATCGATCTCGCGAAAGAACCGCCAGAGATCAAGTTTCATTCGGTTCCCTCGGTTGAGGGGTTTGAGCTGGTTCAAGGGGCAAGAAAGAACATCGCTTACGGCGGTCTGTAAAGAAAGCGGCCGGATGCCGCCCGTAAGGCAGAGCCATAGCGAATCGAGACCAAGGAGGCAGATAGGAAATGGGGAAAAAGATATTTATTGATTTGAGTCATCCGTTTGGCGCGGACATACCACTCTGGCCGTATTTTCAGAAGCCGGTCATCGACACTATGCATGGCCTTGCCAAGTCCGGCGTCTTAAGTCAAAAGGTCACCGTGGTGATGCACGCGGGCACTCACGCCGATTCGCCCCGTCATGTAATGGAGCGGGACTTCGAAGGCAAACGCACGAGGTACACCCATGAGCTTCCGGTAGACGCCTATTGCGGTTTAGCGATCTGCCTCGATGTCAAGGTGAGCCCCTGGGAGCTCATCACCGACAGGCACCGTGATGAGGCCTGTGCTCGTGCCAGGTTCGACCCCAAGGAACTAAAAAACGGCATGGTCCTTTTGCTGAGGACCGGCACCCATCTTCTGTATGATGACAGCAAGGACTACTACCACTATTCGCCTGGTACAGGGCTTCGTGCGGGTCAGTGGATCGAGAAATATCATCCGAAATGTGTGGCCATGGACATGCAGGCTTTAGACCATCCGCTCCACACCGCCATGGGCAAGAACGGCCCGACCCAGATGAACCTGCCAGGACGTACCGGCCGTCCCATCACCCAGGAGTATATCGACAAGTACGGTATCGAACAGTACGCGTGGTTCGATCGCGAAGTGTTCATCCAAACCTTCGGCATGGACCGCTATATGGAAGAGTATGGCAAGCTTGAGAAGGCCGGCGAGTGGGGTACCTGGGAACCCTGCCACAAGTATATGATGGGTAACGGCATCGTTGGTATCGAAAATATCGGCGGTGACCTGGAGAAGGTTGTTGGGAAGCGATTTCAATTCTGGTGCTTCCCGCTCCGCTGGTACATGGGAGATGGAACCATGGTCCGCTGCGTGGCCGAAATTGATGAGGCTGGTATAAACGATGCACCGGACCGCGTATACAAATATGGAGTCATATAAGGATACGCTTATCATACGGCCAACAAGATGAGAGTATAAGGAGAGCGTTTATGAAGAAGATAGAGCTGAAGGACGTAAAACCGTACGCAGCCCCGGGGCATTTCAATATGACGGCTATGAGACTACAGGGAAAAGAAGAGACAGGCGCCTCCGAGTTCTGGGTAGGGCTCTCCCACTTTCTGCCGGGAGGCGGCGCCGAGTGGGGGTATGAGGATAACCCGCTCGAAAAAGTCTACTTTGTACTCGAGGGGGAGATCACCGTAAAAAGCAAAACCGAAGAATTCACCCTGCGCAGGAACGATTCGATCTTCATCGGTCCAAACGAGGGAAGGGAGATCATGAACAAGACAAATTTTCCGGCAAGTATGCTCGTCATCATCAACTACCCCTGAAGAGGCTGACCATGAAAAAACAGGACGTGACGGATCTTTTCGATATCACTGGCAAGGTCGCGCTCGTTACCGGCGCCACAGGCGGGCTCGGAGGGGTTGCAGCCAAAGCCCTTGCCGCAGCGGGAGCCAGGGTGATGCTCACAGGCCGCAATGTGGAAAAACTTGAAAAGCACACAAAAGAGATTATTGCTGACGGCGGTACCGCAACATTCTCAAAAGGAGACCCAGCGATCCATGATGAGGTGATCCGTGTGGTAAAAACCACAGTCGATACCTTCGGCGGCATCGATATTCTTGTAACCGCCGCCGGGGTCAACAAGCCTGGCATGATCACTGAGCAATCCGATGAAGAATGGCAGATCATCATGGATGCCAACGTGAAAGGCACTTACCTCTTCTGTAAAGAGGTGGGTAAAGTCATGATTGAACAGGGAAGAGGCGGCAAGGTAATCCTCATCGGCTCAGTCCGGGGGGAGCTCGGCCTTTCCCGTTACACGGGCTATTGTCCATCCAAAGGGGCCGTGCACCTGCTTGCCAAAACTCTGGGCTGCGAATGGGGCCCCCACAAGATCAACGTGAACTGCATAGCCCCTGCCGTGTTCAGGACCGAACTCACCCAGTGGATATACGACGACGCTTCGGTACACAAGACTTTCTTAAGCCGGATCCCCATCGGAAGGCTGGGTGAGCCAGAGGATTTTATTGGGTCTGTCATATTTCTTGCCTCACGGGCATCAGACTGGATGACCGGCTCGGTCATGTATGTGGATGGTGGATATACGGCAGGGTAAGAGGACATAAGATGGAAAAAGAACGCGTCGCCATTATAGGCGCCGGGATGATGGGCCATGGTCTGGCGCAAATATTCGCAGCGGGAGGTTACGAGGTGGTGCTCACCGATGTAAACGGCGAACTGCTGTTGAAGGCCCTCATAAATGTGCGGACTAATATGACCTTTCTCGCCGACAACGGACTCGGTAGCAGAGAAGAGATTGAACCCGGTTTAGCCCGTATTCGCACAACAACATCATTGAAAGAGGCGGTCTCTCACGCGCAGGTTGTTATCGAGGCCGTTTCGGAGAACTTAGGACTCAAACAGAAGATCTTCCAAGATATGGAAGACTATTGTCCTGTAGATACAATCCTCGCCAGTAACACGTCTGTTATAAGTATAACCGAAATCGCGCAGAGAACAACGCACAAGAACCGTGTCGTGGGAACACATTTCTGGTTTCCTCCCTATCTCATCCCACTTGTAGAAGTGGTCAAGGGGCGAGAAACCTCCGATGAAACGATGGATTTCACGTACGACTTCATGAAGAGAGCCGGCAAACATCCTATCAAGTGTCTCAAGGATGTACCCGGCTTCGTGGCAAATCGCCTTCAACATGCGCTCTGGAGGGAGGCCATCTCCATGGTCGAGCATGGCATTGCCGATGCCGCCACGGTTGACGATGCGATAAAGCATAGCTTCGGCATCAGGCTCTCCGTGCTCGGTCCTCTTGAGAACGCCGACATGGCAGGGCTCGATCTTACCCTCCAAATCCACAACTACATTCTACAATATCTGGAAAGCTCGCCGGCGCCATCGGCCGTTCTCATACAAAAGGCCGCAATCGGGGAGTTAGGCATGAAGAGCTCAAAGGGATTTTATGACTGGACACCCGACAAAGAAGGAGAGCTAAGGAAAAGATTACTCAATCATCTGATCGAGTGGAACAAAAAACAGAAGACTTAGGAAACTATGAAATCGATTTTGAGAAAAATCGCGAAGTTTGATCGAATTAGTCGCTCGTTGTTGAGAACGGTTCTTTTTGGGCTTGTGATTATGTTGAAGCTTACCGCACGAAAGTATCCACATTTTCACGAGCGGCTTTGCGAGAAAGATCTTACAGTGCAACTGAAACTAAGAGGCGAGCCGCTAGGGCGATACTACATCCTAAGAAACGGCAATCTCCGCTCCTCAGCCGGTATATATCATAACCCTGACGTAACGATATGGTTCGAGAGCCCCCCAATCGCTTTAGAGTTGCTTGTTCCTCACAGAGACCAACTTGCGATGACCAACGCTATGAAGAACTTCCAGATAGGCCTTGAGGGTCCGGAGGAACTGAGCAGTTGGTTTCTGGAAACCTTAAGTATCATGCTCAGCGCCGGCCTCAAGTATGGCACGGATGTGGGCAAGGGCGTCATGCGGTACACGAGTAATACTAACGGAGGCCCTGTATTTGTCTATGTAAAGGAAGGCAGGATTGTAAGGATCACACCTATAGAGTTCGACGACAAGGATGCACCCCCTTGGAGCGTCAACGCCAGGGGCAGAACTTTTACACCTCCTCGCAGAACAACGATATCACCTCATGCGCTCGTATTTAAGTCCATGATCTATTCTCCGGATAGGCTCCTCTATCCCATGAAGCGTGTTGACTTTGAGCCTCACGGTGCGCTAAACCCACAGAACCGGGGTGTATCCGGTTATGAAAGAATAAGCTGGGAAGAGGCCCTCGATATTGTGGCAGACGAAATCAAACGAGTGAAAAAGGAACACGGGCCCGGCGCCATCTTGAATGGGAGTGGTTCCCACCATCTTTGGGGGATCCTTGGCTACTGGCTTTCAGCTCGCTTGAGGTTCTTCAACAATATTGGATGGACGCCCGTGGGTCATAACCCTGACAGCTGGGAAGGCTGGTATTGGGGCGCTTTGCATCATTGGGGCCAGAGTATGCACCTTGGAGCGCCGGAAAGCTATGGCACGGTCGAGGATTGTTTGAAGGAATGTGAAATGATTGTCTTCTGGTCGAGCGATCCCGAATCAACAAGTGGCGTCTATGCCGCTTTCGAAGGGACCGTACGTCGCCAGTGGCTCAAAGAATTGGGCGTGAAAATGGTTCACATCGATCCATTTTACAATCACACGGCGGCGCTCTTCGGCGGGAAGTGGTTGGCCCCGAGACCGGCTACGGGCAATTCCCTCGCCCTTGCGATTGCCTATGTATGGATTACGGAAGGTCTCTACGACAAGAAATATGTTGCAGAACGCACGCAGGGCTTCGACCGTTGGAAAGAGTATGTGCTTGGTAAGGACGATGGTATTCCCAAAACCCCGGAATGGCAGGAAGGAGAGGCAGGTATTCCCGCAAAAGACGTTCGCGCTTTAGCACGGGAGTGGGGATCTAAGAAGACGTATCTGGCGGCCGGTGGCCTTTCAGGCTTCGGCAGCGCCTGTCGAGACGCTACGGGCAATGAGTGGGCCCGGTCCATGGTCTGTCTCATGGCCATGCAGGGGCTCGGCAAGCCCGGGGTCAACATGGGAAGCGCCCAGCAAGGCACACCCATAGACACCAGCTTTTACTTCCCCGGTTATGCCGAAGGAGGTCTGTCCGGAGACATAGCCGGCACGGCCCTTGGGGTCAGCCTCTATGTCCGCATGCCCCAACTCCCCACGGTCAATACGGTCTATCAAATGGTGCCCCGGCTCCGTATACCTGAAGCTATACTCGATGGGCACACCCACGGCTATCCGACCGACCCCAAAACCATCGAAGGGCAGTTCAGACGATATGACTATCCGGCGCCGGGGTATTCGACGATAAAAATGTACTACAAATACGGGGGTTCTCATTTGGGTACTATGTGCGAGAGCAACCGCTATGCCGCCATGTATCGTTCAGATAACCTTGAGTTCGTGGTAAACCAATCTATCTGGTTTGAAGGTGAAGCGAAGTTTGCCGACATCATCCTGCCTGCCTGTACCAATTTTGAACGATGGGACATTAGCGAATTTGCCAATTGCGGGGGCTATATCCAGCACAGTTTCAACCAATGTAACCATCGTGTGGCCGTGATCCAACATAAGTGCATAGAGCCACTGGGCGAATCCAAATCGGACTTCCAGATTTTTCTGGAACTTGCCAAAAGATTGGGCTTTGGTATCATGTTCTCCGAGGGTGCCACCGAGTACGATTGGTGCAGGCGACTGTTTGATGCGACAGACCTGCGAAAGGCAATCTCATGGGATGAGTTCTTGAAGAAGGGATACTACGTTATCCCGGCCCCGAGGGAAGAGTTAAGGGCGCCCGTCTCTTTCCGGTCCTTTGCCGAGGACCGGCTCAAAGATACCCCGGAGATCGCGCCGTTGCCGGCCGACTACACGGAACAGGTATTCAAGGGCCTGCAGACCCAGTCGGGAAAAATCGAATTCGTCTGTTCCAGTTTGGAGCGTTTCGATCCCGATGACCCGGAAAGGCCGGTCATGACCAAGTACATACCTGCCTGGGAGGGTCATCATACCACGGATCTGTATGCAAAATATCCCCTTCAGTTGATCACGCCACACCCGAGATACAGTTTTCATACCATGGGTGATGGTAAACAGAGCTGGATAAACGACATTGAGGATCATCGTGTGCTCATCGATGGCTACTATTATTGGATTGCGCGGATGAATCCCCATGATGCGAAAACGCGGTCGATTAAGAACCACGATCTCGTAAGAGTATTCAATGATCGGGGCTCAGTGATCTGCGCAGCGCAGATTACTGAACGAGTTGGTCCGGGTACAATACACTCTTATGAAGGATCGGCAGTCTATGATCCGATCGGTGAACCTGGAAAATCTGCGGACCGAGGAGGGTGCATGAATATACTGACCCCGGCTCGTCCCATCATCAAGAAGTCGCACAGCATTGCAGCAAACTCATGTCTCGTGGAGATCGAGAAGTGGCAGATTCAGAGATGAAGGGTTGGTATTTCATCATTGATGTTGAGAAATGCGAGAACTGCAACAACTGTTTCCTGGCATGCAAGGATGAGCACGTTGGCAATGAATGGACCGGCTATGCCGCACCTCAGCCAGATCAAGGGGCGGGTTGGATGAAAATTACCGGAAAAGAACGAGGAAAATTCCCGTTGATCGATGTGGCATACTTGCCCATGCACTGCATGCACTGTGATGATGCTCCATGCCTCAGATCCGCAGAAAACGGATCGGTCTACAAAAGACCTGATGGCTTAGTGATCATAGATGCTGTCAGAGCAAGAGGGCAAAGAGAACTTGTCAAGACTTGCCCGTATGGCCTTATCCGATGGAACGATCATCTTTCGGTACCACAGAAATGTACCGGCTGTGCCCATCTCATCGATGAGGGCTGGACCAAGAGCCGCTGCATCCAGTCCTGTCCCACGGGGGCGCTTTCCATGCGATATCTCGATGGTGAGGCCATGAAAGAGATAATCAGGGCTGAGGGGCTTGAAACTTACAGGTCAGACCTCAAAACCAGGCCACGTGTCTATTACAAGAACCTGTACCGGTTTACCCGATGTTTCATCGCAGGTAGTGTAGCTGCCCAGAAAGACGGCAGGGACGAATGCGTTCAAGGAGCCGAGGTGGTCCTGTCGGATTCGGCGGGCAGGTTTGTGGCCACGACCTCAACCGACAATTATGGTGATTTCAAATTTGATAATTTGGAAGAGGGCAGTGGTATATACCGAGTCTCGATACGATATGCGGGCCACGGACAGAAACTTCTTGAGATGCGGTTGGAGCATAGCACCGACGTGGGGGTCGTTTATGTCTGATTATCCGGAGGAAAGGGCATGAGGGTGCGCAGCTACAGCTTTGATAGGTACGTCGAACTGGTCCGAGACTTCCACGGTTATGCAGCTCCCGGCGTGCTCGTTGGCGGATACATGGTGGATTTGGCCTACCGGCATCTTCACAAAGCAGGATTATATAATGCGCTTTGCGAAACCCGCAAATGTCTGCCCGATGCGATTCAACTCCTCACGGCTTGCACCACGGGCAATGGATGGCTGACCATTCATGATACGGGTCGTTTCGCCGTCACTTTTTATGAGAAAAGAAGTAGACAGGGCATACGGGTTTCTATTGACACGTCTAAGCTCGATTTTTGGCCCGAGATTAAGACTTGGTTCTTGAAGCTTAAGCCCAAGGCTCAGCAAGAGGAAGGTCGATTACGGGCGGAGATCAGCGCAGCGGGGAGCAGTATCTGTGTAACTCGCTATGTAAAAGTTGCCGACCGCTTCATCATTGCAAAAGACCACGGCCCAGTTGTAGTTTGCCCATGTTGTAATGAAACATATCCGTCGAGTGTTCACGGTCTGTGTCCAGACTGCCGAGGTGAATCCGGGTTCGTAAGATTGCCGGAGAGTGAGCTGGAATCGAACCGGAAAACGACTGATCAAACATATCAAATGGCATCGAGAAACTTAAACCGGAGGTAAATCGAGATGGATAAACTCATCATCACCGCCGCTTTGACTGGCAATATCACCCTGCCGGTACAAACCCCATACCTGCCGCTTACCCCTGAGCAGATTATTGATGATGCCGTGAGGGCGGCAGATGCCGGGGCGGCCTCGGTACACATCCATGCAAGGGACCCAAAAACGGCAAAGCCTACAACAGACCCAGAGGTCTACCGTCAGATCGCCCAGGGTATCAAGGCGAGATCGAACGTGATCGTCTGCATTACAACCGGCGGTGTTACCGGCATGACGGCAGAACAGAGGGTCCAGGTAGTCCCAAACTTGAAACCCGAGCTTGCCACCTTCAACACGGGCTCCATGAACTTCTCCATTCATCCTATCGTCAGCCGCTACAAGGATGAAGACTACAAATACCCCTGGGAAAAGGAATTTGCCCAAGGTCTCAAGGGGTACATCTTCAGCAACAACTTTGCAGATATGGAGGTCTTCTGTACGACAATGAGAGAGAGTAGGACCAAGCCGGAGCTTGAAGCATACGACGTGGGCCATCTCTACAACGTCCGTTACCTCGTAAAACAGAAACTCGTAGAGCTGCCCGTGTGGGTCCAGTTTGTAACGGGAGTCCTGGGAGGTATCGGCTCAGATTTAGAAGACGTCATGTACATGAAACGGACTGCCGACCGTCTTTTGGGAGAGGCGAACTACAAATGGTCGGTGATCGGCGCGGGTTACCCCGCGGAATTCCAGCTTGATACTCTGGCCATCATGATGGGCGGTCACGCACGGGTCGGTATGGAAGACAACATCTTCATAGAGAAAGGCGTGCTCTGCAAGAGCAACGCGGAGCTCGTGGCCAAGGTGGTGCGCATAGCAAAGGAATTGGGTAGGGAGGTAGCAACCCCCGATGAGGCACGCGCCATACTGGGACTTAAAGGGAGAGAGAATGTCGATTACTGACAAACGAGGGGTTCCCCAGTCGAATGTACTCCTTGAGGGTCAGGGTGAACTCATCGGGTGGTACGACCCCGATGATGCGAGAGACTGGGTGATTCAGAATAAATCGTCACAACGCAAGAACAATATCGTCAGCATAGAGGAAGCGGTCAAGAAGTATATCCACGATGGAGACTATATCGCGAGCGGAGGCTTCGGTCATGTCCGGGTCTCTATGGCCATTGTCTACGAGATCATCAGACAGAAAAAGCGTAACCTCGTGATGGCAGGCAAGACCGCGGTTCATGATCTCGATCTGCTCGTGGGTGCAGGCTGTGTGAACAAGGTAGAAGCGGCCTATTCCTTCGGTCATGAGATGCGAGGTCTGTCTCCGGCATCACGCAGAAAGGTCGAGTCCGGTGAGTGCGTGGTAGCCGCGGAGACTAGTAATGCCGGTTACCAGTGGAGGTTTTTGGCCGGCATGATGGGCCTCTCCTTCATTCCGGCCCGTACGCTCCTCGGTACCGATACGCTAAACCACAGTTCTTGTAAAGTCATCGAAGATCCCTTCACCGGTAAACCCGTGGCCCTCATCCCTGCGGCCTATCCGGACTGCGCATTCATCCATGTGCACCGGTGCGATATGTACGGCAACAGTCAGATCGACGCCAACTCCGTTGAGGATTTTGAACTTGCGCGCTGTGCGAGACACCTCATCATCACGACTGAAGAGATTGTCGATGAAGAGCTTATTCGCAGAGAACCATGGAGGACCATCATACCCTTCATGGTGGTCGACGCCGTGGTGCAGGTCCCATACGGCTCCCATCCCTGCGAGATGCCAGGCCTGTACTACTACGACGAAAACCACATCGCGGAATGGCTCGATCTATCAAGAACAGAAGAAGGTACACAGCAATACCTCCATAAATACGTATTCGGTGTTCGGTCTTTTGATGAATACATGGAGCTTGTGGGCGGTGTACGTCAGATGAGCTATCTCAAGAGGAGAGAGTTTCTCCAAGAGCCTATGACCGCACCCTGGAGAAAATGAAAGAGGCTCCCCACATGACAGAGAACAAACCCAATTATAATATCCGAGAATACCTGGCATATCTCGGCGCCGTGGCCTTAGAAGACAGAAAGGCCGTCTTTGTGGGTACAGGCCTTCCCATCATCGCCGCCATGCTCGCACAGAAGACCCACGCCCCTCACCTGCTCATCATGTTCGAGGCAGGGGGCATCGGCCCGAATCTTCCTGAGCTTCCTATCTCTGTGGGGGAATCGAGGACTTTCCACAAAGGACTCATCGCCACCAGCATGCACGATATCATGTCGCTCTCCCAGGCGGGTTATATCAACTACGGGTTCTTGGGGGCCGCTCAGATGGATAGATACGGCAATATCAACACGACAGTCATCGGGGACCATGATCACCCCAAAACTCGTCTACCCGGCTCCGGAGGCGCAGCAGATGTGGGCTCCTTCTCCCGCAAGCTCATCATTATCGCAGCCAAACAGTCCAAACAGACCTTCGTGAATAAAGTGGACTTCCTTACCACTGCCGGGTATCTCACTGGGTTTGGGGCGAGAGAGAAGGCGGGCCTTCCGAGGAATACGGGACCGCATAGAGTCATCACGCAGATAGGCGTCTATGGGTTCCGGGAGGCAACCAAGGAACTGGAGATCGTGTCACTCCACCCCGGGGAGACCCTTGAGGCGGCACAGGCAAACAGTAGCTTCCCAATACACATCCCTGAGGTACTTGAAACAAGCCCTACTCCTCCTCCCGAGTACCTCAGGATCTTAAGAGAAGAGGTCGATCCCATGGGGATCGTAATAGGGAAGTAGGGCGATGAAATGGAAGACATGGGGATGGAAGATGAGCTTTACAATGCTTCGAATTTGGCAGTATAGTGGTGAAGATTTGAGTATGAAAAATTGGCCTGGCTGCTTCCAAATAGCAGAGGAAAGCTGTCACGGACGGGAGGCTCAGCATGGGAAAAATTGAAGAGTGGATTCAGAGAGTGATCAAGTGGGGTACACTGCTTGCCTTGCTTATCATGGGCGGTGTTTTGATCCTGATCGTGATTACGGCTGTGGCGCGTCTTTTGGGATATACCCTGCCGGGAACCTTCGACCTCGTGGAAACCTACATGATGGTGGTGGGGGCGTTCGCCCTCGCATATTGCGAATCTCTAAACGCTCAAGCAAAGGCCGAGGTTATTATAGACCGGGTTTCCACTCGCGCGAGGGTGCGCTTTGCGGTCTTTACAACCTTTCTGACCCTTGTCTACTGGGGGGTGATCCTCTGGGCCGGTTTAAGAGCCCTGGCGGACAAAATAGTCCGCGGAGAGAGGACAGATCTGCTCGGGGTCAACATAGTGCCTTCTCGGACGCTTTGGATGTGCGCGGTTGCGCTGATGTTTCTGTTCCTTGTGTTCAAATTTTTTCAGCACATTAAAGATGCGGTGACAGGTGAAAAAGACGATGCATCACATGCCGCGAAAGGGGTATCAGAATGAGTCCGGAAATACTGGGTCTATTAGGTTTCGCGTGCATTTTTGCCCTGCTTGCCACGGGTATGCCCATCGGCGCCACCCTGGGCCTCGTCGGGTTTGCCGGCATGTGCCTACTCTACCCATTGGGCGGGGCCTTGATCAAGATGGCAACGACCCCCGTGGACATTATTTCCAGCTACCAGTTCGCCGTCATGCCTCTGTTTGTGCTCATGGCCCAGGTAACCTTCACCTGTGGGTTTGGAGCCGATCTTTTTAACCTCGCCTCCAAATGGCTCGGTCATCATCGGGGCGGACTCGCCATGGCGAGCATCGCCGGGTCTGCGGGATTCGGTGCGTGCAGCGGCAGTAGCCTCGTGACCGCTGCCACGGTCAATCTCGTTGCCCTGCCTGAGATGAGAAGATACGGATATGATACGAAACTTGCCGTGGGTTCAATCGCGGCCGGCGGCACCATAGGGAGCCTCATCCCCCCGAGCACCATGTTCATTATTTACGGAATTCTCACGGGTGCTTCCATAGGCAAACTTTTTGCGGCGAGTCTTATCCCCGCTTTGCTTACGACCGTCTCATACTTCATTACCGTCTATATCCTCTGTTCCATTAATTCCAAAGCCGGCCCTCGGGCGCCGGCGGCGCTTCTTACGGATAAGATGGGTGCGCTCAAGAATTGCTGGGAGATACTCGTATTGCTTGTCATAACCATAGGCGGAATGATCTATGGCATTTTCACGCCCACGGACTCGGGGGCCATTGGCGCCTTCGGCGCAATTCTTCTCGGTTTCTTTAAAAAGCGACTCAACTGGAAATCGCTCCTTTCCGCCGGCATGGCCACCATGAAGACGACCGGCATAATGTTTACCGTGCTCATAGGCGCTATGATTTTCAACTTCTTCTGTGCAAAGACAAGGCTCCCGCAAATGGCCGCCGACTGGGTAGTTGGACTCCATATATCCCCCTGGGCGGTAATAGGGGTGATTGTAGTGATCTATTTCTTTCTTGGCATGGTCATGGAGGCACCCTCCATCCAGATCCTCACCATACCGGTCTTTTATCCCATTATCGTGAACGCACTGGGATTTGACCCCATCTGGTTCGGCGTGGTGCAGGTACGCATGCTTGAGATCAGCCTGATTACACCCCCGCTTGGCATGCTCGCCTACATAATAGCGGGCACAGACAAGGAACTAAACATCGGGATTGTCTTCAGGGGGGCGGCCCCTTTTCTCTTGATGGAACTTATTACACTGCCGCTTTTCGTATTCGTAACACCCATCACGCTGTGGCTGCCAAGCCTCATGAAGTAGACAACTTAGGAGGTGACAGAAAGAAAGCAGGTGAGAAACATGGCGACATGCAGATGGCGCCACAAAAAAATCATAAAGGAGCAAAAGATGAAAAAGAAAAGACTGATTATGCTTTCGTCGGTGGCAGTTCTCGCTATAATGGTCGTCTTATCCGGCCACGCCCAGGCCCAGCAGAAAGTGATCGAACTGACATATGGCACACCCTGGGGTGCGGACCATACATTTAGCATCGCAGACAAGAAGTGGATCGCCAAGATAGAGAAAGAGACAAACGGCAGGGTGAAGATTACGCCCTATTGGGGAGGCCAGATCATCGGCGGCCAAAATCAGGTGGAAGAGCTGGCGGCGGGTGCGGCGGACATTGGCTATATCCTGCCCGTGAATAGCAAAACCGGTTTTCAGATTGGTAAGGCCACGATGCTCTTTTTCGCGGGTGCGAACGACAACTCAGGATCGCGGGCTTTCAAAGCCCTGAGAGCCAAGTTTCCTGAAATAGAAAAGGAATATACGGATGCCGGCATAAAGCCCCTTCAGTGGCAGGGGATGGTGAATGAAATTATTTCCCGCAAACCTGTGAGAAAACTCGCTGATGTCAAAGGCCTGCGAATAAAAGTCATTGGGGACTACTCCAAGGTGTTCGCTGCGCTTGGCGCGGAAGGTGTGTCCATCTCCAATGCCGATGTATATGTAAACATGCAAAAGGGGATTCTGGATGCCACGACTGCGCCCATGGAGGTCGTCGAATCTCTAAAGTTTGCTGATGTAGCAAAATATGTTCCGATGTTCGGTTTCTATCCGGCTCCACAATCACAGCGGGCCATGAACCTCTCCAAATGGAAGAGCCTTCCGCCCGATATCCAGAAGGTCTTCGAGAACAACGTAGACTATTGGGAACAAGTGACCCTTGAAGCCGTGGCAGCAGCAAACGCGCACGCTATGGAATTCGGCAAGAAGGCCGGAGTAGAATTCATACCCATATCGGCAGAAGACAAAGCCAAGCTGCAAACGCTGACTGTTTCGATAGCGGAGAAAGACGCGAAGGACCTCGATGCCAAAGGAATTCGTGCGACGCAGATCCTGCAAGAGTCGCAGAGACTTATCAAACAATACGCCAAGTAATGGTGCGAGGCCGTCGTTGGCTTGCCAGGCGGACACAGGATATGAAGATGTTTCGAGCGGAGTGCGATGGGTTGTGTTCCCGCCCGCTCGAAACATACCCGCTCTCCATGATGTTTTTTCCTCAAGTTTAGAGGAAAGCACGTTTTTGCGGCGTCACATGACTAAGAAGAAATGGAGGTTGATAACATGCAATACGAAGCCCTAAATCCTCGCGGAGACGTTGATCCGGTACACACCATCGGACTCCAACCCAGAGTGAAGAACCTGAACAATATCACCCTGGGTTTATATGCGACCTTTAAAATACACTGGGTCCAGATCCTCGATGAAATCGGTCGGCAATTACAGCATCGCTACCCCAAGATGAAGATTGCCCGTTTTCAATATACCAAGGATTTGAACGCGTACACGCAAGTGGCAGAAGTCGCGAAAGATCCGGAAGTGAGGCCCGCCTTTGAGAAGTGGCTGAAAGGAGTGGATGCCGTGCTCACGGCCAATGGTGATGCGGGCTCCTGTACCCTTTACCTAACGTACAACACGACGCTGGTGGAAAGGCTGGGCAAACCGGTTGTTATGATGTTGAAAGACCAGTACTTGGACATCTTCAAGCGGGCGGCCGCATTGAGAGGCGTTCCGGCAATGAGGCATGTATTTCTTGATATCCCGGACATTTCGGATAACAAGAACATTGATCACTGGATGGGGGGAGAGCTTTCACGGCGTGTGGCCGCGGTGCTGGACGACATTGTCGCCGCGCTTACCAAACCACTTACCCCCGAAGAAAAAAACCCGCCCAAACCACCAAAGGCTCTGCCGAGAATAGTGGTGAAGGGGAATATCCAGAAAGTAAACGACTTTTTCTATGACCGTGGCTGGTCATACGGCATGCCTATCGTACCGCCAACGGAGGAGTCCGTCAAAGAGATGTTAAGGGGGACCGATCTGCCGCCAGACCACGTGGTGGCCAAGATCCCGCTCATGAACGGCAAAGCTACCGTGGAAAAGGTTGCAATTAATGCGGTCATGGCCGGGTGTCGTCCAACCCATATGCCGGTCTTGATAGCCGCGGTGGAAGCAATGGTCGATCCTAGGATGTGGCTCGAAGCCTATACTTGCAGCGTGGCGTCGTGGGCGCCGCTTTTGATTGTGAACGGGCCGATCCGGAATGACCTCAATATTAATAGCGCCGGAGGTGTTTTCAGCCCGTACTACCGGGCTAACGCAGCCATAGGACATACGTTAGGTCTTTTGATTATGAATATTGCCGGTATACAGGGCGGGATTGATGATAAAGGATGGTGCGGACACGAAGGTCGTTTTGGCATATGTATCGGCGAGAACGAAGAGGAAAGCCCCTGGGAGCCGCTGCATCAGTTCTATGGTTTCAATAAAGAAGAGAGCGCGGTCACGCTCTTTTTCCCGAACTCACGTCAGTTCATGTTCTTTGGCGATGACCCCGCCGCCATGCTGCAAACGCTTTGTGATGGCCTTCAACCAATGGGTTTTGACCCGGGATGTGCCTTCATTATGGCTCCCTCAGCCGCGCGAATATTACACAATTACGGCATGTCAAGGAAGGACTTCAGGTCCTACATTGTGGAATATGCCCGGAGACCGGCTCCCGAGGTAAACTTACGTTGGATGAGGGGTAACAACCATCTGCCTAAAACAGTCGTGTTGCCGGCGGAACCTTCAAGAACAGTCCGGAAGTTCTTTAGCGACTTGCACCTGCCCGTAGTAATCGCGGGGATGAGCTATGGAAATGGCATTGTCGCGTACGGAGGAGGCGGTGACCATGGCGGTCCGGTAACTCACAAGATAACGCTGCCAAAGAATTGGAAGAAACTTGTGGCTGAGTACAAGGACAACAAGCCTCAATACAAGTGATGTGTCAGAAGGCTCACGAGCAAGAAAGAAAAAACAGTTTGCCATCACGTTATCGTAACTAGTAACTAGGAGGGAGAGATGGAATATGAGGTTTTAAGCCCTTGGGCCGAAAAAGACAACATAGCAAGGGGACTTCAGCCGAGAATAGCTAATCTGGAGAATAAGACAATCGGCATGTTTTATTATTTCTTCAACTCTCATGTTGCAATCTTGCGGGAAATAGAGAGACAGCTCAAAGAGAAATTTCCCACACTCAAGTTCAGCTACTATCAGTACACTGTAGAAACCAGTGAAATTGAGCATGACGCAACCCACAGGGAATCATTTGAAGAGTGGGTAAAAGAGGTGGATACGGTTATCAGTGTCTACGGTAATATCCCTTCCCCTACGCTCTACATTGCGTATAATACAGCCTATATTGAGAGGCTGGGCAAACCCGCTATCATACTGACGGGCCAGGCAGGCGTGAATATGGCCCGGTCCGGAGTCTCGGCTAAAGGCTTTCCTGAACTGCGTGTCTTAACGGTGGATTTGCCGCATATAAGCTTTGGTGCCTCAGGCGAAATACAGGACATGTTCATACCTGGGATTGCCAAGGCCCTGCACCAAATCATAGAAGCGCTGACAAAACCGTTAACCGAACAGGAAAAGTCACCGATCAAGGGCGCTGAAAAGGCCTCGAGGATCATCTACAAAGGCGGACTGGAAGATGTTAACAGGTTTTTTTACAAGAACGGATGGTCTTATGGAATGCCTGTTATACCGCCAACTGAAGAGGCGGTCAGGGAAATGCTAACAGGGACAGACTTGCCAGCCGATCATGTCGTAGCCACTTTACCGCCGATGCTGGGCAAGGCCACGGTAGAGAAGATCGCCATCAACGCGGTAATGGCCGGATGCCTCCCTACCTACTTGCCGGTGCTGATAGCCGGTGTAAAGGCTATGGTAGATCCACGCATAAAGCTGGAAGGTTATACCTGCAGCATGGGGTGCTGGGAAGCCTTTTGGATTGTTAACGGCCCTGTTCGTCAGGCATTGCACATTAATAGCGGCAAAGCGCTGATGAGCCCGTACTTCCGGCCTAATGCCACAATAGGACTTGCCCTGGGGTTAATACTGATGAACGTGAGCGGCGTACGCACCGGCATGGAAGAAGGGGCTGCGATCGGGCACGAAGGCAAATTCGGTGTCTGTTTTGCCGAGAACGAAGAGATGAGCCCCTGGGAGCCTTTGCATGTTCAATACGGCTTCAAGAAAGAAGACAGTACGATCACTTCTTTTTGGCCCAACAACCGATCGTTCTGGCAGGTTCGGGGCACCGAAAACATCCTAAATACCATAACGGAAAATATTCCCGCTTTCGGGTTCGACCCGGGATGTGCGTTCATTCTCGTGCCTTCAGTGGCTAAAGATTTGGCTGATTCAGGTTATACCAAGAAAGATTTTATGAATTACGTTCAGGAGTATGCCCGCAAACCCATTGACGAATCATATCTGGATTGGCTTGTAAATGCCCACCATCCGAGCAAAGGCTTAGTGCTTCCGCAGGCGTCCTGCAAATCCAGCATGCGCCGTTTTTTTAGTACAGAACACATGATAACGGTTGTGGCGGGCAGCCATGACTACTTTTCGTTTGATATAGCGGCCTATGGCGGGGGCGGTGATCACGGTGGACCGGCCATTACAAAGATGGAACTACCGACAAAATGGGAGCAGCTCGTCAAAAAGTACGATGATATAGTACCCCATTACGGCAGATATTAGGCAGATGGCCACTCAAAGGCAGGCGGTACGGAATTGGAGCAACGAAACAGGACCCGGCAAGATTCCCCGGTCCTTGGTGATCTACCTTGAGAGTGTCTAATTATCATAAGGAGGAGAGAATGATGGTCACTTTAGAAGAAAGAATTGCAAAATTGGAACTGGAGATACAACGCGCTCAGGCTGCTACCGAAGTCCTGAACTGTATCGGACGCTATGAGGGCGTCCACAAACCTATGACTATGCACCTAACCCCTGAGGTGTTCGCGCTTTCCACGGCCGACGTATCCATGGAAGTTTCCGACTGGGGCGTATTTGTGGGACCCGAAGCTATCAAATTCCAGTTTGGACAAATGATGCAGGAAGAGCTTATCGGCTGTATGTTTGATCACTACATTGCAACTCCTATTATCGTTGTCGCGGGCGATGGCAAGACGGCAAGAGCGAAATTTGACTCTCCCGGACATGAGACCCAAATTGACGCGAATGGCGGTCGTAAGTGCTACTGGACCTGGGGCAGTTACAGCGCCGACTTTATCAGGGAAGCAGACGGTAGGTGGAGGATCTGGCACTTAAAATGGTGGAGAACGTTCCGCACTGACTACTATAAAAGCTGGGCTGACGACTGGCAGAATATCATGACCGGACCTGCCCACGAGCATGATTGGGCAGTTGAACCATGCACCTTCTTCCATCCTTATGATACGAAGACTGAGCGCTGGCCCTTCCCTCTTCCTCCCGAACCCTACGAAACCTATGAAGGTACTATGCTCGACTGGGCCTTCGGCGGCGATAAATATAAGGGGATTAAGGAAGCATATTTTCAAAAATACGGGACCCCGACCGGCGCATTCGAATTCGCTCACGGCCGCAAGGCCGGCATCAACCTCAATAACCCGGCCGGTGCAAGCTTTAAGGTCACGCGAGATGGTAGCCATATTGACACGGGTTTGGCTTTGGATGGCTCCAAGAAAGAAAAGTGAGGAGGAGAGTAAACCAAGATGATTCTCACAAATCGTTAGTCGGAAAGACTAACTTTTAGGGGTCATACAATAATGGGGTTGATCCGGGGTAGCTCGGGCGCAGCACCGGCCGGATGTCGAGCGGAAAGGAGAAACGATTATGGTGAAAGGCGATAGAGGAAAAGTCGTGCGGGTTGATTTGAGCACACAAGCAATCACGTATGACTATGTGGACGAAGTGACTGCAAGGAAATATGTCGGCGGAAGCGGCCTCGCAGCCAAAATACTCTGGGATGAGACAACACCCAACACTCATCCTTTGTCGCCGGAGAACTTACTTATGTTCATGACCGGTCCCCTCACAGGCACCATTGTGCCGTCAAGCAGCCGTTACGTTGTCGCCGGAATCTCCCCGTTGACCGGCATTTGGGGCAAGGCTACGGTCGGAGGCAAGTTGGCCTACGAGCTCAGGCATGGCGGGTTTGATGGTATCGTGGTCAAAGGTAAGGCACAAAAGCCTGTATATCTTTGGTTTCATGATGGGGAAGCTACAATTCGTGATTCAGCGCATATATGGGGCAGAGATGTCTACGAAGCGGCTGAGCTTCTCAGAGGAGAAACCGATAAGAATGCTGGAATTGCCTGTATCGGCCCCGCAGGAGAGAAACAAGTGAAAATAGCCTGCATTATCGGTGACGGGAAAGCAGGAAGGGCGGGGGCACGATGCGGGTTGGGCGCGCTTATGGGAGCGAAAAATTTGAAAGCGATTGTAGCAAGAGGGACATTCCCCGTACATGTCAAGAGCAGGGAGCGGCTGCAACGTAGCGTCAGAAAGCTCTATGCTATCTATCCTCCACGACACGAGGATAAAACAATCGTACGCGAAGCGCAAGCTATCCTGAAGAGCATTGTTCCAGTCGGCGGTTTCCCCGTTAAGAACTGGACGGAGGGCACCTTTGGGGAAGAATTGTGTAGAATGGCTGATGATACAGAAAGAGCAAAGCCCATCTTCTGCAAAGGTTGCCCATACGGTTGTGGAGAGTCGCTCTATACTCCCGATGGGGAGAGGCACGTGGTGTGGGAAGCCTGGGGCCCCTTGGGAACCAATTGTCTCATAGACAACATGGAAACACTGCAGGAAGCGTATAGCTTTTGTAATAAATATGGTCTTGATTCCATATCAACCGGAGGTGTTATCGCTTTTGCGATGGAGTGTTTTGACAAGGGTCTTATCACAAAAAAGGATACCGATGGTATTGATTTGCACTGGGGTAATCACGAGGCCATGCTTGAAATGGTGAAACAAATAGGAAGGAGAGAGGGCTTTGGTGAGCTATTGGGTGATGGTGTCAGGATAGCCGCCGAGCGAATCGGCGGATGCGCGGCTGAATACGCGATTCACACTAAAGGATTAGAATACCCGGCGCATGACCCGAGAGCGGCAATGGGCGGGGCCCTGGCATATGCGACCGGTAGTATCGGAGCCTGTCACATAGAGGCTGCAGGAATTAAAGGGATAGAGAATTATAGCGGAGGTACCACGGACAGAAGCTATCCGGACTTCGGATACAGTGAAACATTGAACCGCTTTGCTCTGGAGGGTAAGGCCGAGCTTGCCGCAAAGACACAGGATTGGGGTACCATGCTGGACTCATTGGTTATTTGTTACTTCGTATCGAGCAGATTACAACCATCCGACGTAATAAACTTGCTGAACTCTGTAACCGGTTGGGACATGGATCTGAAGGAGTTTATGTGCGCGGGTGAACGAGCATTTAATCTATTTCGCATGATCAACGTAAGACGTGGAATAAGCAGAAAAGATGACACGTTGCCGCCTCGGTTTCTCAGTCATAAAAGAGGCACGGGTGGAGCGGCAGACAGCCTCCCGTTTCTCGGCTCCATGCTCAATGAGTATTATCTTTACAGAGGATGGAGCGAAGAAGGGGTACCCACAAGAAAGACATTAACAAGACTGGGCCTTGAGCAATGCCCGGTGCCCAGGCCAAGAAAAAAGTGAGGGAGCTATCGATCCCGAACTACGACCCGTGAGGTTTTGACCTGCCCCCAATATCCTCCTTTTTCTGTCCAGATTCTAACACAGAGACTGGACTCGTTTATTGGGGGCAGGTCATCGGTATTCTACAGGAGTGGCAGAACCGATCCCTTCTTGAGATTCCGGATGATACAACCCTCTTTGATCAGATGAAGCATATTCAGGATATTGATATTGCCAATATGACCGAAAAGTTCTTCGCGGTTAAGGCCCTCTGCTTTGTGGTAGGCAAATTTGAAGTAGATGGGGGAGGGGATAATATGGCGGGGTATCAGCCTCGTCGGTATTGGGCCCTGTGAGTAGGGATTTCGCCTACAATTAGAGTCCTCGGACATGTCAAGAAAGACTGCGGATTACCAGGAAAAAGCTTTACTGATCAGTGTTCTGCGTCGAGCACCTTCCTCACCGTCTCAACAAGCTCAAGCTTTGCAAGGAGTTTCAGGAGTAGTTCCTTGATCCCCGCCGGGCGCTGTCCCGATTTACGCCATCGCTGTGGCTCTGAGGCGAGCCGCATACCAGTGAGTTCCGGCATGGTCTGGTCGGTGATGACGAGATCGAAGTCAGATGGGTCTTGGGAAAAGAGCTTTAACGCTTGGGTGCTGCTTGTCACGGACGGATTAAGGGAGAGGGCTTACGCCCCCTCCTTGTCGACTGTTAGAACCCATTCGACTAAACTGTCCAGCCAGAGAGCTGGCCGAGGGCGGGGTTGGCTTTCATGGCATGTTTCCGACATGAAACAAATACGCCAACACCCCTTCTGCTCACCATCTTAGGTAAATTCTATTGATTTACTTGGTGTACAGGTCAATAAGACGCCGCGTTTCATTGAGTATCTTCGTACCGGGAAGACCCTTAGCATCAAGGTCCTGAGCTTCCTTCAACGCTATCGGTTTAAATGGCGCATAGAACTTAGCAAGCTCTTCGTTCGATAGGGGTATAAACTCAATCCCTGATTTCTTTGCGCCATCTATGGCGCGTTTGTTGACTATATCGTATTCGGCATCATTTGCCTGGGCGTAGTATTCTATATTATTTTCAAGAACCCTCTTGATGTCAGGAGAAAGGCTATTATATTTTTCAAGGTTCATCACTCTCATTCCGGTGTGGGTTCGATACAAGTTAATCACTGTAACATACTTGGCAACATCGGTAAGTTTCAAGTCGTCGAGTCCGAAGTACGGCACAATCGCTCCATCCAGAATACCCTTCTGCATGGCCACATACACCTCTGAAGCTGCCACAGACAGGCCTTCAACTCCCAACTGCTTGAGTACCTCTGAAATGTCACCTGAGACCTTAATCCTAATGCCCTTCAGATCGGCGATTCTCCGAACCGGCTTCCTCGTGATGAGCTGGCTGGTATCGCCCGCCCAGCATAAAACCTTCATTCCCTTGTACTCTTTCTCAATCTCCGGGAACTTGACGCGCAGTTCTTTGAAGACCTTACCGCCTATCTCCTGGGTGGTACCGTAAAAAAAGAGCATGCTTGCCTTGGTGATTGGAAAACCACTTTTAGATGCTGTAGGATTGATGAGGGCTATGTCGATGGCTCCCTGAGTAACTTGTTCGGCCACATCCCTGCCCCCAATAATAGATCCTCCCCAATAAGGTTTGAATTTCACCAGGCCATTTGCTTCTTTTTCAACTTTGTCCATCCATCTCTTGTCAATTACGCTGAGCGCCGCATCGGCTCCATACGGAGTGCCGTAGGTCAACTCAACGACCTTCTTCTGCTGGGCCATGGTGGCTCCTGACAATCCAAGCGTGATAAAGCAGATAGTTGCCAAAAAAACTATTCCCCTCTTTGTTAACTTCATTTTCCTACCTCCCTTGTTTGTTTTTCTTGGCATTGCTTCTTCTAACTACATTTCACCCCTTCCCTTAGAAATAAAGTTCATCACAAGGTATGCCAGGGTTTTTTCGAGAGTCCGCTAATATCGGCATATACCACTTTCAGCTGAGTATAATGTTCAAGGCCAACGACACATGAACCGTCTCTGCCGATACCACTCTCCTTGTTGCCACCCCAAGGCAACTCCTTCAGATTCATCATGTGCTCATTGACCCAAACCGCTCCCGTATTTATCTCGCCCGCCAATCGTATCCCTTTGGCCAAATCTTTGGTCCAGACGGAAGCGCAAAGGCCGTAGCGGGTATCATTCGCGAGGTCCACCACTTTTTGCTCATCATCGAATTTAATTATGCACGCTACAGGGCCAAATATTTCTTCTCGGGCAATTCTCATTGTATGACTGACATCTCTGAATACAGTTGGCATAACATAATAGCCTCGATCCAACGGCGCTTTGGGTCTGTTTCCGCCAAGAACCACTGTGGCTCCTTCCTCTATGCCGATTCTTATGTAACCTTCAATCTTATCCCTGTGATCTTCACCAACTACCGGTCCCATCTGGGTAGAATCGTCAAAAGGATCGCCGACCTTGATCTTCCTCGTCTCACTTACAAGTTTATCCACAAATTCATCGTAAATTTTTGCATGAACATAAACCCTACCCGGTGAAGCACATATCTGACCGCTATTCGTGTTCTGACAGAAGGCCAGAGCTTCCGTTGCAGCATCAACGTCAGCATCTTCGAGTACTATAAAGGGATTCTTACCTCCAAGTTCCATAATAGTGTTCTTTACTGTCTTTGCAGCATGAGACAGGATATCCTTACCAGCCTCGGTGCTTCCTACAAACGATATAAGATCAACTTCAGGATGGGAAACCAGCGCCTTTCCTGTCAGGCCACCGGGCCCGGTAATTATATTGACAGCTCCTGGAGGCAGGTCGATCTTTTCAAGTAGCTCTGCGAGTTTCAGGGCAGACAGGCAATCAAGGCTTGCCGGCTTTATGACACAGGTATTGCCCACCGCCAAGTTTTTGGCCATCATTTGTACAGCGCCCGTGAAAGGCACATTCCAGGGAATAACGGCCGCGCAAACGCCGACCGGCTCCCGCGCAATGTAGCTTAGCGTGTTCCTCGTTGCAGGTACTTGTATACCCATGATTGCCTTGCTCATCGCCCCGGCGTATCCCAGGATATCGATTGATCGTAATATCAGAGATCTAGCCTGTTTTATTGGCCAGCCATGATCAAGTGTCTCGATCCGGACAATTTCTTCGGCATTCTCGGCGATGGCGTCGGCAATTAAACTTAGGATTTTTGCTCGATCAGAGGCAGTGTTGCGCGACCAGATAGGAAATGCTTTCCTCGCTGCTTCTACCGCTCTATCAACCTCGTCGTCGCCTGCAAGAGCAACTCTGGCAAATTCTTCCCCGTTCGCCGGGTTGACAACGGGAAAAGTCTTACCGGATTTTGCCTCAACCCATTTACCACCTATCCACATTCTGAAGTTCTGCATTTGACCACCTCCGCATTTGTTATGCGCATAAAATTCCAAATTACCTTTCTATAAAAAGAACAGCTGTCTATTCCGCCCATGCTCATCCAAGCGACGCATATCGATCGAACACAACAGATCTAATGAAAGTATCACCATAAGACGGTTAAGGTTTCTTCATCAATAAACTTCTCAACGATGCGCGGCTGTTAATCGCCAGTCACTTTTTGATTTGTCATGGTTGAGGTTGAAGCCCCTCAACACGTGAAGGCCTTTTACAGCTGTGCCTTACTTCCAATGGAAAGCAAGAGGCCTCACAAATCAATCAAAGGCACATACCCAACGGCCCAAAATCTGACGCTTCGTCATAGCGTCCACCACTTCGTTGATTTCCTGCAATTTGAACTTCCTGCCTATGAGCTTGTCCAGCTTGTAGTCTCCCCTCATTATTAAATCAACAAAGGCGGGGATATCCTCCTTGGGACTAATATTTCCATACACGGTCCCTTCGATCGAATTACAGTGATGGCCGAGAAAGAACGTCGGGAGGGCAGCAGTTGCTTCGGGTCCAGGAGCTCCGACCGGAATTAGCTTGCCCTTAGGGGCCAGTGCCCAGAAAGCCTGTACCACCGCTCCCGCGTCACCTGCAACCTCGAAGCAAAAACGTGCGCCCCCATCCGTAAGCTTCAGGATAATGGGGACAGGATCATCTTTACTGCTATTGATAAAGTGCGTGGCCCCGAATTCCCTCGCAACGTTTTCCTTGCTCCCTTCCAGGTCGACTGCAATGATGGGGTTTGCACCCCTCATTCTGCATCCCTGCACGACGTTGAGTCCGACACCGCCCACACCCCATATAGCAGCCGATTGCCCTGGTCTTACCTGAGCGACATTTGTTACGGCGCCAAATCCTGTTGGCATACAGCAGCCGAGGAAGCTGGCTTGATCCAGAGGCATGTCGTCTCTGATCTTGATGGCCGCTTCTTCTGGAAGAACCATATACTCAGCTAAACCAGAGATATACCCAGAATGCTTAAGGATCTCGCCGTTGGCATCCGACAATCTTGACGTAAAATCGAGGAGATTGCCTGTCCTTCTTGCCTCCGTGCTTGCCCTGCACAGATACGGCCAACCAGCTCTGCATTCGGGACAATGACCGCAGGCAATAAGCCAGGTGCCAATGACGTGGTCACCTTTATTCAAAGTGGTCACACCGGGCCCCATATCGACTACGATGCCCGATGCTTCGTGCCCTATTACCACGGGCATAGGGAATGGGGTGGTACCGTTAATGGCGCTAAGATCCGAATGGCAGAAACCGCAATACTCAGTCTTGACCAACACTTCTTTTTCCTTTGGTGCAGCGAGGTTGACCTCCTCAACGCTTATGGGCTGATTGACCGCTCTGCAAACCGCCGCTTTCATTCTCATGACCCTTCCTCCTTTATGCTTCTTCCCTTGGTTTGCTTCCCCCTTCATTAAGGAGGCGTGCGTTGGCCTTTGTACTGCCGCCTGTTCGTTGCCCGTCAAATATCAATAATGATTATTATAAACCCAAGATCTAAAAACAGTGATATGATAAAAATGTGATTATAATATGATTAGAGAACTCCTATAAGATAATAGACGTATTAAGTAAAAGATGTCATCGGCACTGCGGTCTGGCCGGTCCAAGACGGATGCATTTTGATTTCCACAGATAATTAGGCTATTATAAAATTGTGGCACAAACCAATAGCACCGAAATGGAGCGATTAAAGGCAGAACTGGTAGCGACCAAGGCCAGATACGATGCTTTGATTCGCATACAACCCGAGGCGGTCTGTCGTTGGCTTCCTGACACGACTTTGACTTTCATCAACGCGGATTATGCCAAAATCTGCGGCATGAACCCAGTTTCGCTTGTGGGTCGTAAATGGATTGAATTAGTACCAGAGAATGATGAACGTGAGAAAGTGCTCGGACTTGTCACGTCACGTGGCAGTCAGTCGCAGGTGATCTCTTACGAACACAGACTCTTGGGGCGGGATGGTAATACCACGTCCCTACGATGGACCACTTATCCGATCAAAGGTAATCAAGGACGCGTCACCGAATTCCATTCTACGGGTGTAAGACTGACGCAAGAAGCGCGGATCGCCAGAGATCTTCGGGAGAGCGAGCAAAGATTCTTTGACCTAGCCGATATCGCGCCGGTTGGTGTATATATGCTTGACGATACCAGTCCTATTTACGTTAACCAGCGATTCGCTGAGATGCACGGTTACACTCCTAAGGAGCTGTTAAAAAAAGATACACTCAAGGATTTGACTCATCCGGATGATTTAGCTAAGTCGGCAAGACGTCATAGAAGAAGGCTTTTAGCTGGCCCCGGTTTCGAGGAGAATTTCTGTTTTCGGGCACTAACTAAGACGGGTGAGATTATGTATCTTGAGAGATACAGCAAGGTGACCACCTACGGAGGGCGTCCCATCATTGTAGGTATTGCCATTGATGTCACGCAACAAAAAAACGATGAGGCAGAATTGCTGGATTACAGAAATCACCTTGAAAGGCGAGTCAAAGAAAAAACACTTGAACTCCGCAAGAGCAACAGTCAGCTTCGTGAAGATGTCAAGAGGCGAAAAAAGATTGAAAAAGATCTCGAGATCCAGTCCAAGCATCTTCAGGAACTCAATACGACTCTAAAGGTTATGCTTGAACAACGCGATAATGACAAAAAAGAGTTTGAAGAAAGAATTCTTCTCAACGTGAAAAACATGGTATTACCCCACCTCCGTCTTTTGAAGAAGACCAGGTTAGACCCAACGCAACAGATGCTCGCATATACAACCGAGGCTAATCTTGGCGAGATTATTGCTCCTTTCATGACAAGCATAAGCCGTTTTGGCTTCACTCCCACAGAAACGCTCATCATTTCGCTCATAAAACAGGGAAATACAAGTAAGCAGATAGCTCAAGCCCTCTCAGTCTGCCGGGATGCGGTCAGTCGTCATAGGTACAATATCAGACGAAAACTTGGCCTTAACAAGAGAGTTTCTAATTTACAATCTTACCTGAATGCACTTCAGTAAAAGGCGGTATGATTATCGTACTATCGTATAGCTCATCCGGTATTGCGTCAAGAATTAGAATAAAAGATATAGACATGATGTAGGAGGAAGATAATCATATTATGATCCAATTTTTATCATATTAAATTTGCGTTTGGAGTATGGCATACTATATTCTTGAAAATTGTATGAGATGAATATCCAGGGAGAATAGTACCATGAGGAAAACACAAGAAAAAGGGCAACAAGAACCTGATAAAGGGCTGCACGAAGAGAACATAGAAGTGCCAAAAGACGTATTAGAGGAAATAGAGATTGAAGACCTTACGGTGGATGGCATCTGCGGTGTCTACTGAGACCGGCAAGAAGGAAGACTGGAGGGGGCAAAGGGAAGCTCACTGCGTTGTCGCACCGGGAGTCAGAGCGAGAAGGGAGAGCTTCGGAATTCTTTTCTATCATAGCCGCAATGCGAAACTGACGTTCGTGAAATCGGGCAACCTTCTCGATTTGGTATGCACCAGCGACGGAATGTTGGTTCTTGGCGCACGCACGCGCCAAGAAGAAGATCAGGAGAGGATAGAACGCTTTATCACTTCTTTATTGAAGAAGGGTCTTATACTTGAAAAATCGATTTGCTGAAAATACTGTCCTTAAAGCCCCGGTCAATGTGACGTGGGAGGTTACCCGAGAGTGTAATCTCAAATGTCGCCATTGTCTCTCGGCAGATCTTTTGGACCTGTGCAGTCAAGAACTCACGTTCGATCAGTGCCGGTCTCTCGTTGACGAACTTGATCGCATGGAAGTCTTTCAGATTAATTTCGGGGGAGGTGAACCTTTTCTCCGAGAAGACTTTGTCGAGATTCTCCAGTACGCCCATATGAAGAACATAACCACTTGCGTTAGCACAAACGGAACCTTGATGACGGAAACCCTGACAAAAAAATTGGTAGAAATGAATCTTCTCTATATCCAAGTAAGCTTAGACGGGGCGAGACCTGCGACAAACGATGCAATAAGGGGCAAAGGGACCTTTGATCGGATTGTAAGGGGCATCGAACTCCTTGTCGAAGGGGGGTTCAGCCGAATGAGCATCAACACAGTGGTTACAGCCCTTAACTTCAGAGAGATTCAGCACATCCGTGAACTTGCAAACCAATACGGAATAAGAACGAGGCTCTCGAGGTTTCGCCCTTCAGGTAACGCGAGAAAGGTCTGGGAGGAATACCGGCTCGATAAGGCCCAGTTGGCAGAGCTTTCAGAATTTCTCGACATGCACCAGGACGTGTTGACCGGGGATTCCTTCTTTTCAATCACCTCGGCAGACAGACAGAAACTGGGTCTCAACATGTGCGGAGCAGCGAAAATGACCTTAAGTATCTCCCCTGATGGTACCGTCTATCCCTGTGCATTTCTGCAGGAGCGCGTTTTCCG